>Ga0255424_1010_pt1 | contig 37497 bp, 34 predicted proteins | sample ANMaggSeSYBR02F3_FD_182670 | JGI IMG/M metagenome (GOLD analysis project Ga0255424, IMG submission 182670) | Sediment cell enrichment communities from methane seep in Santa Monica Basin, California, United Staets - ANME aggregate JGI... | ecosystem: Environmental > Aquatic > Marine > Cold seeps >... | reverse complement strand
TTTGCGAACAGGTTGTGCCTGAGATTGTTTTGGAATGTGTCATTCGGATCAAAGAACTGCAGGTAAAATGGAACGCCTCCGGTTGAACCGTATATTTTCACCAGTTCATCCTGGGATGATATAGGGAAGAATTCGTGGATATGCCGAAACAGGATTGGCTGTACTTTTATCTGGCCTGTCCTTCTGCCATATAGTGGACTTGAATATGCGAGTGTGCTTTTCTCTATCATGGACATGGAGGAACCGCACAGTATGAGGTGGAATGGTCCGTCTTTTAGGATCTCATCGATTATCAACTGAAAGACTGAGGGGATTGAATCGTCCTGCCAGACCAGGTAGGAAAATTCATCGATAATTATTACCAGTTTTTCTTTGCGGGTCCATTTTGTGTTTATGTAATTGAACACCTCGTCAAATGTTTCCAGGCTGGGTTCGAAGTCCTTGAAAAAGTCGGCAGCTTTTTTCCTGAACCTGTAGAGGTTTGACCTGGTGCCCCTTCTGTCTGCAAGGAAGTATATGTGGGGCTTATCTTGCTGGAAATTGTGTATAAGTTCTGTTTTACCGACCCGGCGGCGGCCGTAGATGACTGTGAATGAGAAGGCTTTGCTCTGGTAATCGCGGTTTAAGGATGTGAGTTCTTCGGTGCGGTTGATGAATTTACGGAGCATGTTTATTATGATTTAGTTTCGTATTATTATATAATTATCGGATATTAATTATTGTCACATCAAATTACATCGGTCATTTTTTGCAAATAATGACCGATGAACTTTTAAATCAATGAGATAATAATACACAATATGGAAAAAGAAAAAATAATCGAAATATTGGACGAATGGAATTTCTGGTCAAAGACTCCGGATTGTGGAATTTTACGGGACGGATATCTCCAGCTATTTGAAAACATGAAAGCAACACAACAGGTCGTATTCATAACCGGAGTCCGGCGGTCTGGAAAATCCACCTTGATGAAACAGCACATCAAGAAAATGATAGATAAAGGCGACGACAAAAGGAATTTCCTTTACATTAATTTTGAAGAACCAAAATTCATTGACGAATTGTCAGTTCAGTTTTTAATTGACGCATTTGATGCATACCTGGAGATAGTACAGCCAACCTCAACCCCATATCTGTTCCTTGATGAGATCCAGCATATCAAAGGCTGGGAGCGGTTTGTACGTGCACTACATGAAAAGGGAAGTGCAAATATCTTTGTTTCAGGTTCTTCTGCCAGGTTACTGAGTAAGGAACTTGGTACTGCACTTACTGGCAGGCATGTTGATATCCATGTATATCCGCTAACCTTCAGGGAGTTTCTGGAATTCAACAACCTGAAGCTTGCGACCAAGCTGGATATTGTGACAAATAAATTAAAGATCAGGCAGATGATGCGAAAATATCTCTCATCCGGCGGATTTCCCCTTGTTGTACTGCTTGACGGGAATAATGAGATACTGCGTGATTATTTTAGCGATATAATCTTACGGGACATAGCTGAACGGTACAGAGTCATCAAAGTGGATAAGTTACGAAGTCTTGCAAAATATTATTTGACCAACATCGGAGCTCAGTCATCTTTCAGGAAGATAGCGAATTTTATTGGTATAAGCCTGGACAGTGTAGAGAGGTATTCCTACCATCTCAGTGATGCTTACCTGATCTTTTTCGTGAAGAAATTTTCATATTCACTTAAGGAGCAGGAAATAAATCCGCGCAAGGTCTATGCTATAGATCCCGGACTGCGCAATATTGTGAGCTTCAAATTCAGTGAAGACCTTGGTAAGCTTTATGAAAATACGGTATTTCTGGAACTGTACAGAAAGGGTGAAGAGGTTTATTATTATCGGGGCAGGCATGAGTGCGACTTTGTGGTAATGAGGGGACTGAGCATTACACAGGCTTTCCAGGTCTGCTATTCCCTGACTGAGCAAAACAGGGAGCGGGAGATTGCGGGTCTGCTTGAAGCTATGGATGAATTTGAGTTAAGTGAGGGTACGATAATCACGGACGATGTGGAGACTGTTGAGATGTATGGTGATAAGAGTATCAGGTTTGTGGCTTTGTGGAAATGGCTGCTGGGTTAGCTGTTTAAATGAGCAGAAAGACAAATCACCCATGGAAATACTCACCCTGCGCCCGCTTCTGCACAGACGACCCGCACGGTTCAGCCCGGCACTGCTGGCATAACATAGAATGAAAAGCTAAACACTTTACGATAAATCATTTCAATAGTTTTATACGCCTTAATACAAGTTTATATTCATAATTTATCAAATCAATTATTTCATATAAGACTAGTACAGTATTAGTCAAAATTTATAAAATAAAATACTATAATCAATTAATAAGAATGTTTAAAATTAAAAAGATGGAACAGGGCAATAGATAAGATACTCACATAACGTAGATAAAAACTTATGTTGTATTGCATTTTTTTAAAAAAATGAAAATGTCTTAAAATATAATGGCAATAGTAAGATTGGAGAAGAAAATTTTGCTTAACTTCGTGTTGGCATAATTGGGTAAAGTTTGAAAGTATTAAAATAGACAGGAGCTTGAATATGAAACTATCAATTAAAAATCTCGGCCCATTAAAACAAGCTGAATTTGAACTTGGCGAACTGACTATTATTTGTGGACAAAATAACACAGGTAAAACATATGCCACTTATGCCGTATTTGGTTTTCTTTCCGAATGGAGAAACGTTTTTTCAATACACGTACCTGGAAATAAAATTCAACAGCTTCTTACAGAAGGCGTAACTGAACTAGACATTCAGGAATTTGTAAATGATGCTCAAATTATTCTAAAAAAAGGCTGTAAATCTTATACGGAACGACTCCCAACTATATTTGCATCTTCTCCGCAAAAGTTTATCGAATGTGATTTTCAGGCGCATCTTAATACCAATGATATTCAGCCAATTTCAAAATTCGAAAGAACAATTAGCGCAACGAAATCTCAGTTGTTTTCTATATCCAAGAAACAAAATCAGTCCATAATCACAATTTCTTTACTAGTAGAAAAAGAGAATGTACGTATTCCAAATGAAATCATCAACCATGTGATAAGTGATGCATTGAAAGATATAATTTTTGGTCATCTTTTTCCCAACCCATTTATTGCAAGTGCCGAACGCACAGGGGCTGCAATATTTCGCAAGGAACTTAACTTTGCCAGAAATCGACTATTGGAACAGGTTGGTAGCATGGAAAAGGATGTAAATCCATTTGAATATATTAATAAAGCATACTCTGATTACGCATTACCAGTAAATAAAAACGTTGAATTTACACGACATCTTGAAGAGATAGCAAAAGAGGAGAGTTTTATTTTAAAAGACCATCCAGCGTTGCTTGAAGAGTTTTCCGATATCATTGGCGGCAAATATGCTGTAACGAAAAACGATGAGCTTTATTACACCCCCAGGTCCAATCAAAGTCTGAAACTAACAATGGATGAAAGCTCCAGTTCAGTGCGCTCACTTCTAGATATAGGTTTTTATCTACGTCATGTTGCTCAACCTGGCGACATTCTCATGATTGACGAACCAGAGCTAAATCTCCATCCGGAAAACCAGCGCCGGATAGCAAGGTTGTTTTCTCGTCTGGTCAACATGGGGATCAAAGTATTTCTTACTACCCATAGCGATTATATTATAAAGGAATTAAATACTCTGATTATGCTCAACCAGGACAAACCATATTTGAAGAAAATATCTGAGGACGAAGGATACAAAGAAGAAGAACTGATCTCTGCGGATAAAATACGGGTTTACATTGCAGAAAAATCTCTATTGATGCTGGATAAAAACAAACGGAAAACTCAAGTTCAAACACTAGTTGCTGCCGACATAAACCCGGAACTTGGCATTGAAGCACGCAGTTTTGACACTACAATTGAAGATATGAATCGTATTCAGGAAGCAATTATCTGGGGAGATGACTGATAGTTATGGCGGAATTGGAGGTTTTAAACCGTATGATATATGATTCCGCCAAAGTCAATATTAAATCTAAAAGCGGTTCAAATAAGGCATCTGTAACCTTGATAGAATCACAATCTCCAACCTCCAAAGTTGTGATTTCGGGCTTGCCACTTGATGCCATCGTAATAAAGGTAGACGCATTCAAATCACCGGATACTATTTTAACTGAAACAAACAGCCAGCGTAAACGTGCTGATTACATCATCGTAGCCAATAAAAAAGGTAAAAAAAACATATTGCACATTGAAATGAAGACTACTAAAGCACCTGAGAAGGATATCATCAATCAACTGAAAGGATCAGTCTGTTTTGTTGGTTATTGCAAGGAAATCGCTAAAGAATTCTGGAATGATAATAAATTTTTATCTGAATTTAATCCTCGTTTTGTAAGCTTTACTCGCACAGGGAGCATTAAAAAAAGACCGACTCGAATCGAGAAGAAATATTCACTTAATGATACTCCTGCACATATGCTAAAGGTAAGCTATACCAGTAACTATCACTACAACCACTTAGTAGGAGCACGAATTCCTACAAGTCAAGGATGAAAACAGCTCCGTCTACTCCGAACAAACTGGACCAGATTGTGTTCCAAAGTATGTTTTTAACACTAAAAAACAACCAGCAAACAGTGGCTGCTGGCTTAGGTTGTCCAAATAATCAGAAAGACTCATCACCCATGGAAATACTTACCCTGCGCCCGCTTCTGCACAGGCGACCCGCACGGTTCAGCCCCAGGCACACCCACAGCATCGGCCTGGTATTTCTGGCACAGCATTATACATCCACACCCATATAATCGTCAAGAGTAAGCAGCAAAACCCCATCATTTTTTGCTGTCTTTTTCAGATTTTCAGTAAATCCGGATTTACTTATAAGGCAAAAATACTCCTTTCGACTTGGTAGCCACTTCACATAACCGGTTTTTTCCTTGAGTTTATGGTAAATATCAATCCCGACCTTTTTGTCCTGCCATTTACATTCACAACACAGGATTTGCAATGTATCGCTGTTCACTGCCACTATTTCAATCTCATAGTCATTCTTCCCCTTAGGTGCCATCGGAATTTTTCCCCATTGTCGGCCGATCTTATGAAAACTAAATGGCAGTTCACCAGTTGAATTAAGGTGTGTCAACATCTCTATGCTTATTTGCTCAAATGTTTCGCCAAGAAATGTGTTGTAATTTTTCCCAATGTCATCAATTGCCTGCATATAATCTCCCTGCTCCAATGAATCCTTGTGCAGCAGCACATACCTGAACCAGAAGCGCAGGAAATTGTCCTGGATGCGGTAGATGGTCTTTTTTGTTGTGGTTTTCTCTGTAACAGGATGCTCTTTTCTTACAAAACCCAGGCGTCTAAGGGTTTCCAGATAATATGGCAGGTCTTTTGCCTCCATGAACGACCTGGCAGCAATATCTCCTGGCTTGGTGGCGCCCTTTGATATGGCAAAGAGGATATTCATGAAAGTGGCAGGCTCCCGCAGTTCTTCGCACAGCAGGAATTCGGCCTCTGCATACAGTACGGCGTCTTTTGCGAACAGGTTGTGCCTGAGATTGTTTTGGAATGTGTCATTCGGATCAAAGAACTGCAGGTAAAATGGAACGCCTCCGGTTGAACCGTATATTTTCACCAGTTCATCCTGGGATGATATAGGGAAGAATTCGTGGATATGCCGAAACAGGATTGGCTGTACTTTTATCTGGCCTGTCCTTCTGCCATATAGTGGACTTGAATATGCGAGTGTGCTTTTCTCTATCATGGACATGGAGGAACCGCACAGTATGAGGTGGAATGGTCCGTCTTTTAGGATCTCATCGATTATCAACTGAAAGACTGAGGGGATTGAATCGTCCTGCCAGACCAGGTAGGAAAATTCATCGATAATTATTACCAGTTTTTCTTTGCGGGTCCATTTTGTGTTTATGTAATTGAACACCTCGTCAAATGTTTCCAGGCTGGGTTCGAAGTCCTTGAAAAAGTCGGCAGCTTTTTTCCTGAACCTGTAGAGGTTTGACCTGGTGCCCCTTCTGTCTGCAAGGAAGTATATGTGGGGCTTATCTTGCTGGAAATTGTGTATAAGTTCTGTTTTACCGACCCGGCGGCGGCCGTAGATGACTGTGAATGAGAAGGCTTTGCTCTGGTAATCGCGGTTTAAGGATGTGAGTTCTTCGGTGCGGTTGATGAATTTACGGAGCATGTTTATTATGATTTAGTTTCGTATTATTATATAATTATCGGATATTAATTATTGTCACATCAAATTACATCGGTCATTTTTTGCAAATAATGACCGATGAACTTTTAAATCAATGAGATAATAATACACAATATGGAAAAAGAAAAAATAATCGAAATATTGGACGAATGGAATTTCTGGTCAAAGACTCCGGATTGTGGAATTTTACGGGACGGATATCTCCAGCTATTTGAAAACATGAAAGCAACACAACAGGTCGTATTCATAACCGGAGTCCGGCGGTCTGGAAAATCCACCTTGATGAAACAGCACATCAAGAAAATGATAGATAAAGGCGACGACAAAAGGAATTTCCTTTACATTAATTTTGAAGAACCAAAATTCATTGACGAATTGTCAGTTCAGTTTTTAATTGACGCATTTGATGCATACCTGGAGATAGTACAGCCAACCTCAACCCCATATCTGTTCCTTGATGAGATCCAGCATATCAAAGGCTGGGAGCGGTTTGTACGTGCACTACATGAAAAGGGAAGTGCAAATATCTTTGTTTCAGGTTCTTCTGCCAGGTTACTGAGTAAGGAACTTGGTACTGCACTTACTGGCAGGCATGTTGATATCCATGTATATCCGCTAACCTTCAGGGAGTTTCTGGAATTCAACAACCTGAAGCTTGCGACCAAGCTGGATATTGTGACAAATAAATTAAAGATCAGGCAGATGATGCGAAAATATCTCTCATCCGGCGGATTTCCCCTTGTTGTACTGCTTGACGGGAATAATGAGATACTGCGTGATTATTTTAGCGATATAATCTTACGGGACATAGCTGAACGGTACAGAGTCATCAAAGTGGATAAGTTACGAAGTCTTGCAAAATATTATTTGACCAACATCGGAGCTCAGTCATCTTTCAGGAAGATAGCGAATTTTATTGGTATAAGCCTGGACAGTGTAGAGAGGTATTCCTACCATCTCAGTGATGCTTACCTGATCTTTTTCGTGAAGAAATTTTCATATTCACTTAAGGAGCAGGAAATAAATCCGCGCAAGGTCTATGCTATAGATCCCGGACTGCGCAATATTGTGAGCTTCAAATTCAGTGAAGACCTTGGTAAGCTTTATGAAAATACGGTATTTCTGGAACTGTACAGAAAGGGTGAAGAGGTTTATTATTATCGGGGCAGGCATGAGTGCGACTTTGTGGTAATGAGGGGACTGAGCATTACACAGGCTTTCCAGGTCTGCTATTCCCTGACTGAGCAAAACAGGGAGCGGGAGATTGCGGGTCTGCTTGAAGCTATGGATGAATTTGAGTTAAGTGAGGGTACGATAATCACGGACGATGTGGAGACTGTTGAGATGTATGGTGATAAGAGTATCAGGTTTGTGGCTTTATGGAAATGGCTGCTGGATTAGCTGTTCAAATGGGTGGAAAGACTAATCACCGGCGGTAATACTCACCTTGCACCCGCCGTTGGATTCTTTCACAAGGATTATTTAATGGGGACACGTAAAGGAGAAAAAGTTAGAAAGGTAGTTATTGAGTATGTATAATAATTCACCGCAAAGAAAGCAAAGAACGTAAAGAATGGACGAAAATGAATTATCAAACCGGATTATAGGCGCTGCAATAGAAGTACATAGATCGTTGGGGCCTGGATTATTGGAATCTACTTATGAGGAATGCCTTTGTCATGAATTCTCTTTGAATGACATTCCCTTTAAAAGACAGGCACCAATGGCGGTTGTGTATAAAGGGATTCAACTGGATTGTGGTTATCGTACTGATATAATTGTTGATGAAAAAGTCATCCTCGAATTAAAATCAGTGGCAGAGATACAGCCTATACATAAAGCACAGTTACTGACTTATTTGAAATTATCTGGATTAAAATTGGGTATGTTGTTGAATTTTAATGTTCCGTTGATGAAGGATGGGATTTTCAGGTTTGCGAATGATTTGTGAAATGCAATTTTCAACTATATCATCTACAAACATTACTTTTTTCCCACCGCAAAGAGCGCAAAGGACGCAAAGATTGGTTTATGTTTTGTTACTTTGAATTTTAGTCTATTCTTGACTCATTTTTAAAAATGCTAAATTGCTTTCGCATCTTTCAACTAGGCTTTTAAATCCAGAACCTTCCATTTCTTCCATAATATCCTGAGGAATTAGAATGTATTGCCATTCTCTGGGTTGGACTATCGGAGGGATTGTTTTTATTTTTGAAATATCTCTACATCTTTGCTCTGCAGCAATTGCCTTTCTTTTCACATCAATATCGTTTTTAGCATCCTTTGCTGATTTAGTTTCAACTATATACATCATATCTTCCGTTTTGACTAAAAAATCAGGATAATAAGGCACTAAATAGCCCATCGAATTGATGTAAAGAATTGATAATTTGTGAACATATTGATTTAATTTGACATGTGAATGTACAGTGGGATCATTTTCTAAAACATCAACTGTAAATTTTCGTTCAAGTCCTCCTTTGTATGGAAAATCTATAGATGGGTAAATACATTTTTTGGTTTCGATGGCTCGTTCCATTCGGATTTTTAAATTTTTAAATTCTGATAATCGGATCCATTCAGCTTCAATGACATCGTATGATTTATTATTTTGTAGAAAAGTGTTGATAGCTTCTCTTAATTTGTTTGTAATAAAATAGACTAATTGTTGGTTTCTCAATTTTTCAACATTATCTTCATTTGAAAAATCAATTTTTCTTCCGAACATATGTTGTGAAACATACTGGTCTATCACCCCTGCAATCTCTGGCGCATAACGTGATAAACTCACACGGCTGTCTTTTCTCGAACCTATTAGTTCCCGGACTGTATTTCGGATAAATCCACCATAGGTAAAATTTGAATCAAGTAGTTCCCATTCTGAACGGAAATGCGTGGTTGGGTGATAGTCGGTTATTAAAATCTTATTTGGATGAATATCCTCAAAAGGCTGAGGTGATAGTGGTAATTTTGATATGTCAAAATGTGAAAAATCTAAATCTTCTTCTGTTTTATGGGTCAAGGAAATTGGCCAGCTTATATCATATTTATTGACTCTTTCTTCATCCACATGAATTAATACACTTTTTGCATCAAGGGATAATTCTATGCTGCTGCCACTTGCAATCTGGGCTCCTGCTTTTGTTAATTGGTCATAAATATCATTGTATTTTGGATGTTCAACTATGAAAAGCAGATCATATGCATTGATTAAATTTTCTTTGTCCACTAGATGTTTGTAGTTTTCAACCTTATCTTGTAAATATTCAGGTCCAGAGAACATCAACCTGATGCCTCTTCCAATTACCTGCTCAGTAAGTAGGTCTGAATCTGAGCGTCTTAGTACAACAAGAACGCATACATTTTTAACGTCAAATCCTTCCCTTAGCATCATAACGCTAACGATAACTCGCACAGGACTTGAAGCATCATCACTTGCAAAAACAGTATTTTTCAGTTTTTTATAGTCATCATCTGAAAGTGTATCTTTTTTCTTTGTGTGAATGGCTATTACCTGCTCCCCCTGTGATTCATTCCCGAAAGGAATGCCATTTGAATCTTCTTTTTCTTTTATGTAGTTGGTAATCACATCAGCTTCTTCGTTATTATCTGCCATTACAAACATTACGGGTTTTTTGTTAATTTTCAGAGCTTCGAAATCTTTTTGTAGATTTTCCAGTTTTGCGATACCAACATCTATCATGTGCTTCTGGACTTCTGACAATTCGATTACATTTTTTGCATCGTCCTTGTATGCTGTAATCATCAATTTATTATTATCCGGAAGCTGCTGTATTTTACCTGACAGGAAACTGCTTTTTTCTATGAATATTTGTTTTACAAGCATGTCCTGCATGGCTTCCACTAAGCCGTAGTCGTAAATAACGTGGGAGAAAAACTCCTTTTTCTTTCCTTTTATTGTGAACGGCGTTGCTGTGAAATCATACTGGATGAAAAGGTGTTTATCGTTTTCTTCCATCCTGTTTCGCAGTATTTCTATGGATTCCTGCCAGCGTTTCAGTTCTGAGTCTGTTGAGTTGTGTACATGATGCGCCTCATCGTTGATTATCATGAGGTCATTGTTGTATGCCAGGAAATCCATGAATCTTTCAACGCGCAGGGATATGGAGTCACTTTTCATGTCGATGCCAAGTGCTTCGGAAAGTGTTTCTCCTTTTTTCCTTGAGGTATCGGTCAACTGATGCCAGTTTGTGATGAGTAAGAATGGTGAATCCGTGTATGGTACATTTTCCTGAAGGTCATTTTTTATGAAGACAGAGAGATGGAAATCCTGCCTCCAATCATCAGGCATGAACAGTTTGCGGTTAATGTCAATTGTTCGAGGCTGTCTTTTTCCATTCTTGACCTTTCCTAAAAATGAATCCAGCAGCCGTTCATAGACTATATTTCCGGGTGCTACAAGTGCAAAATGGGATACAAACCGTTTATCTTCCAGTTTCATGCGGTTAAAATACTGCCAGATGATTATGGCATTCATTACCCATGTTTTTCCAGTTCCTGTTGCCATTTTCACGGCGTATCGCGGGTGTTTGATGTTTTCGATTCCATGACGAAGGTTTTTATCTTCTAGCGATTCCTTGGAGAATTTCTCAAAAAGCGTACTTACCGATGGAATTTCAAGTATCTCGTAGCAATAGATAATAGATTCGATGGCTCTTTGCTGGCATTCAAAGAAACATTCGTCTTCATGCACCTCTTCCGAGAACCAGTAATTGAAAAGTTCCCGTGTGATATGGGTAATCTGTTTTCCATTAACAGCAGGATAACCGTTTTTAGACCATTCTTTTATTACAGGTTCTATTGAGCTTGCAAGGGGATGTTTCCCGAAGAGTTCGGTCTTTGAGGTTTTCTTTGCCATGCCGCTCCCCTACCTCAGGTCGAGTTCTTTTACTGCTGATGCATCATTCCCGAACACATCAACCACTCTTACTGCAATTGTGTATTTCTTGCCCCTTTTAAGATTTGCATCTGCCAATATGGGTACTGGTTCGCCTTTCTTCCTATCCCTTATTGCCTGCCATTTGCTCCTGAAGACCTCGCCGTCATAGTCCCAGTCCACTGTCCAAAAATCGATGAGCGCAGGGAAGTTGTTATGCAGCATTTCTTCGATCTCAGGTCTTTTCCGCTCGTCTTTCAAGGGAATATCGAGTATCACATACTGGTCTATTTTAATGGTGGTTGATACTGATTCCTCACTCATGCTCTTAACCTGGGGTTCGCCCAACCGCAGATACGGTTTCTGGTAAAATGTTATCTTATCGGCAATGGAGACATCACCCACGTTTGTACTCCTGAGATAGCGGTACACATCTGATGGTATGACCTTGAACTCGACTGCTGCCAACTGCTTTGCTTTTGTATTCTTCTTGAGCCTTGCAAAGTCTTCTTCAAAGTTATATTCATAATCCCAGGCAAGTATGACCAGCCTTTTATAGCCCCGGCCGTCTGCTGTGGCAGCATTTTTTGCAAGTTCGATGGCTTTCTTTCCTGTAACCGGCCTGTCTGGTTCAGATACATAGACAAGGGTGTCTTTTTCATCCTTTTTGTTTCCGAAACCCTGCCAGTCATCACGGGGCACTGCGCCGTAAAGTTTCAGGACGATGTTGTACATCTCTTTGAGCTTCACGTCCTTGAGATATATTAGCTGGCGCTGGTAGTTACCGAGGTTCTGGACAAGGAAGGGGGCTGCATCCTGATTGACAAGCCTGCTTCTTGCCACCTGTAAGGCGGTTTTAGAGAGGTCAGTTGTTATCCAGCGCCGCCCGAGTTTTTCGGCGACTGCGGCTGTTGTGCCTGAACCGCAGAAGAAGTCTGCAATAAGAGCGCTTTCATTAGAAGATGCATTGATAATTCGTTCAAGTAAAGATTCAGGTTTTTGTGTAGGATAACCTAATCTCTCTTTTGCTTGAGAATTTATAGGAAATATGTCCGTCCAAATTGAATGGACTATTCTGCCGTCTATTTCATCTAAATATCTTTTCACCGCAGGACGCCCATGTTTTGTAAAAACAATTTTTCCTTCAGCCATCATTGTATCGATTTTTTCTTGGCTCCATCGAAAATGTGTACCCTTTGGAGGATAAAGCAATTTATTTCCGAATTTTCTAGGAGGTCCATCTCCTTTAGCTAGGGAATCAGATAACCTATATGGACGACCTTTTTCATCGGTTTTGTAAAAATGACTTTTGATATATTCATCATCTAAAGGTACACGAGGTGGGTTCCATATAGTCTCTTTATTTTTAGAGTAAAATAAAATATCATCATGTACAATTCCGTATCTATTTGCATCTGCATGAAATGTAAATCGTTGCCAAATAATTTCATTCCGATAGTTATCGCTTCCAAATATTTCATCCATTATTATTTTAACAAAGTGGCTGATATTAGGCCCAGTATGAACGTAAATAGAACCATTTTCAGAAAGTAACCGCCTCATTAACTGCAATCTTGGATATAGCATATCCAGAAAACTATCAATCCCCCTTTCCCACGTATCCGAATAAGCCAGCCGTTCGTTCATCGGCATTTCCCGTTCATAATTCTTACCCCCAATCTTCACCTCATTCGGGAAATTAAAATTTTCCCCGGTATTGAACGGCGGGTCAATATATATCAAATCAATCTGCCCCTCGTACCCCTGCAAGCAACGCCTGCATCACAAGCAGGTTGTCACCCCATATCAGTCGGTTCGGCTGGCTGGAAATCTCATCTTCACCAGAATCAAAGAAACTCGTCAGGTTGCCGGTCGCCTTATTCGGATACACTTCCTCAGCGGTCTGGAACTCAAGGTCTTTGGGCGAGGGTTCACGGCGCGGCTTGGATGCCCAGATGAGGCGGGCAGTGTCTTTCTGGCGCTTTTTCTCACTGCGGAATTGTAGCCGTTCTTCCTGGACTGTGAATTCAGGGTCAGGTTCGGTATATTCAGATGACATTTTTATCAGACCTTGGTTGGGATAAATGAGATAAAGATTCAGATAAAATCGTATAAATCTTTTTGGTCAAGTTCATGAATAAACCGATTGCAATCATCACTAAATTTTTTACGGCTTTTCCAATGGTCAAGGATGGAAACACTCCACATATCATCACTGTTATTTAGATAATTTTTCAATTGTTTCGTTTTACATTGACGAAGGAATCTCTTCATTTTGTCCACCAGTGTATTTTGTAAACTCTTATCCAGATTGTCCCAAATATCACCCATAACTTCTTCCGTCAAATTCCTAACCTTAAATTTATTTCTTCCAGTTATTGAACGTGACATCAGTGTAGTGAAAATAAACGGAGCAATTCTTTTAACTGGACTGCTATCTGTGAATTTTAGTATCAAAGGCGCTTTAGATTTAATTTCAACCGATTCTGAAAATAAATCATTTAATTTCGGGTCTTTGAACGACCGCCCGTGGATTTGTTCAACAGTTTTATCCAAAATTACCTGTGGGTAATCTATCCCCTTACCAGTCAATTGCTCCTTCAGATGCATTAGATTATCTCGTCCAAATATACCAACATCTAATTCCAAACTTTCAGTAGGAATGTCTATACCTTTCTCGATTTAGTGTCGTACTTGGATTGAGTCATACCTGCTTAAATTACTCCCGGTTTTAAACTTTCCACCTTTGCATTCTGCGAATAATCCCATATTCTCAGACATGAATAGAATATCTGGATTAATTGAATCAGGAACACCGATTATTGGTTCGATTCTTGAAAGTTTATATCCTGCTTTAAAAAGATGGTTTGGGTATGATTCGAAATTGTAAGCAAGTCCTAACACTGCATTTATAATATCAAGATGATCAAAAGACTGATCCGTGTTCGTCAAAAATCATCACTCCTGGATCTAAATAATGTTGAATGTTTGTATATAATCTAAATACCATATTTCCACAAGCATTTTCTGGTAAATATAACCGACCATATTTTTGCATCAAATCCATGCTAAATTTATCACCTGTATGAACGTCCACTCCGGCAATCCTTAAGAAATCATCAGTCTGATCATGGATAACACCCCATAATTTGAAGGGGTGCGTCGAATTGATAATTTTTTCGGCGAGATGGTAGATATCATAATTTTTAGAGAATTTTATTTCAAATGGGCTTCCACCCACAACTTGACCACATGCTGATTTTGTTAAAGACATCCTGTTATTTTCAATCTCTTTCATTTTGTCACTATAATCATCTATGATTTTGTCAACAAAACGAATATGTTCTTCGATATCGGTTCCTTTATTCACCGTGATTTTGCCATCGAAAAAAACCTCGTCTAAAAATTTGACATTATTATCATCTATATTAAGCACCCTTGTAGAGGTTTTTGTTGAAGGATAATTGTTCTCATGTAATAACTTGAAAAGATTTTTTGATGGTTTTGTTCCTCTTGACCACAATCTCATGGTCAGTTGGGAAATATCATCTTCCCCTAATTCATCTTCGTCGAATATTTCTTGTTTGAATTTTATTGAGAAACCAACATTTACCAACGTACTTTCAATGTTATCCAGCATTTGATGAGGCATCCATAAACTATCGAGTAAAAGCAGGTTTGTGAATTTATCCATGAATTTATCAATAGTTTCACTGTTCTCCATATTGTACAACTTCCAGTATCTGTCAAAAAACGTGTCAATGTATAAAACAAATCGTTGACTGTTCTTGCGCACAATCAGGCCAAATAAGAATTTATCGTCAGTTGGTTTTATCTCTATATGATATCCATCGAATGTTAGTGGTATTTTGTCAATGTTGCAGTTTGATTCAATAATATTAGTTTTTACATTATACTCTGAATATTCTCCATGTTCTTCCAATGATCGGAGATTTGCGTCAATGGTCCTTTCCATTTGCTTATGAAGTTCGCTCCTGGATTTTATCATCTTCTTGACCACCTATTAAACTAAAATAACATTTGAAAGATGAATCTGCTTTATCTTACACCATAATTATGGATTAATCATTAAATAAACTTGCTGGGTTTCCGCAGTAAACAACCAGACTATTTGACCGAATCTTTGCGTCCTTTGCGCTCTTTGCGGTGAATTATTGCAAAAGACTATTCACACGCGGTTGTTTTTCAAACTTTACATTTCCATTTTTAAAACCGCAAAGAGCGCAAAGAAAAATTGTAACTATTCAGCCATACATAAACGTTATCGGTAGACTGAATAGTCCAAAAATAGATAATTGCACACAATTGTCAAATGCCTTTGGAATCGATGGACGTAGACTCAGTATTAAAAACTAAAAAATGTATCGCCATAGACACAAATAAGCTGATTTTCGTCATCGGCATCCGGTCTAAAGGAAGGCTGAATAGTTACGAAAAATTTAACCTAAAAAGTGCAAAAATGTGAAACTACCCTCCCATCTCACCCATGGAAATACTCACCCTGCGCCCGCTTCTGCACAGGCGACCCGCACGGTTCAGCCCCAGGCACACCCACAGCATCGGCCCGGCACTGCTGGCACAGCCTGAACTGTGGCAGGTACTCCCCGGCCACATCGCGTACCTCCTTCAGATCCTCACAGGTCGGCGGCTCAGAGTTCTCGAAATCATATAAAGGAATCAACGGGATAATATTCATAATATAAGCCCCGTACTCAGCCCCCTTTTTAGCAATATCCTCAATCTCATCCATATTAATACCAGGCAGCAGCACCGTATTGATCTTGACAACCAGCCCGGCCTCGGCAGCAGCCTTGATACCCTCCCACTGTTTCTCAAGTAAAAGTTCGGCAGCTTCCAGGCCCTTATAGGTCTTATCGTGATACCGCACCCATTTGTATACCTTAGCAGCAGTCTCGGGATTGACAGCGTTCACAGTCACAGTCACACTATTAAGACCCACAGCCTTCAACTCATCGATCTTCTCGCTCAGCAGCAGCCCGTTGGATGCAATGCACTTGATAAGGTCAGGGTATTTCTCATTTACCATGCGCAGGGTCTCAAAGGTAGCATCATTGGCCAGGGACTCGGCCGGACCTGCAATACCAACCACCTTCAGGTTATCCATCTCCTTTACGTACTTGTCCACCTGCTCCAGCGCCTCCTTGGGCGTCATGATGCCGCTGCTCACCCCAGGCCTGTGCTCGCATTTATCAATAGTGCGGACACAGTATCCGCACTGGATATTGCATTTGGGTGCCACTGGCAAGTGAATGCGCGCGGTCTTGAAATGCATCTTTTCATTGTAACACGGATGTACGCTTGTTAAGTGTGAGTATTTTGAGCCTATATCGCCCCAGCGTTCTTCTTTCATATTTTCAGCCTCTTCAGTTTCTATTGAAATGATTTAACTTAAACCCTCTGGATTATCATCTTGCGCACTTCTTTGGCATCGGCACGGCCTTTGGTCTTCTTCATCACCTGGCCCATCAGGAAATTAACAGCTTCCTGTTTGCCAGACCTGTAGTCCTCCACAGCCTGGGGGTTCTCAGTAATAGCTTCTTCTACCGCCGCAGTCACAAGGTCTCCGCCGGCCTTCGGAAGTCCCTTTTCTGCTACCACCTCATCAGGGGTGCCGCCCTCATCCAGTATCGTGCGGATAACCTCCACACCACTTTGCTCTGTGATCTGATCCCGGGCAAGCAGTTTCACCAGTTGCACCATATTTGCACTGGCAAATGCATCTATGCCAAGGTCCCTGTAATTGAGTTCACCCTTTAGTACATCAGCAATCCACACAGCAGCCAGTTTAGAGTCAACCTCAGCCGCCACTTGCTCATAGAAATCTGCCACCTTCTTCTCAGAGGTCAGGCTCTTTGCATGGTCATCAGTAATACCATATTGGGACACAAACCTCTCCCGCCTGGCATCAGGCAGTTCAGGCAGGGTCTTAGCAATCCCGGGCGCCCAGTCAGCTACCCTCAACGACACCAGGTCAGCCTCAGGGAAGTAACGATAATCATGCGCCTCCTCCTTGGTCCTCAGGCTAACAGTTACACCCCTGGCCTCATCAAAGTGCCTGGTCTCCTGCACCACCTTACCACCCCGGCGCAGTAAATTCTTCTGCCGCACTATCTCGAACAGCAGCGCCCGCTCCGCACCCTTGTGGCTGCTGATATTCTTCACCTCTGAGCGGCTGCCGCCGGACAGTGAGATATTGGCATCCACTCTCATAGAACCTTCAAGTGTGGTATCTACCACATCCAGGTACTCCAGGATGTTGCGCAGCTTATCCAAAAACCGACGCGCCTCTTTCGGGCTCCTGATGTCGGGTTCGGTCACTATCTCAAGCAGTGCCACGCCGCTGCGGTTATAATCGATAAGTGTGTACTTTGAGCGCTCGATACTGCCTCCTTCATGCACCAGCCGGCCCGGGTCCTCTTCCATATGGGCCCGGTTGATACGGATACGGACCTCCCCATCCTCGCCCTCGATATTAATGTAGCCTCTTGAAGCTATCGGGTAATCGTACTGGGTGATCTGGAACCCCTTTGGCAGGTCAGGATAGTAGTAGTTCTTCCTGTAGAACTGGGTATGCTCCTCGATGGAACAGCCCAGTGCCAGCCCCACCTTAATGGAATATTCCACAGCCTTACGGTTTATCACTGGCAGCGACCCTGGCAGTCCCAGGCATACCGGGCAGGTATGGGTGTTAGGCTCGTCATCGTGGTAGTCAAGTGGACAGCCGCAGAATATCTTTGTATTAAGCTTGTTCAACTGCACATGTATCTCAAGCCCTATCATCACACCGACCTCATCCAGGTATGGACGCAATTTCAAACTCTCCTCCCGCATTTATGCCACCTCCGGTGCTTTAGTATGGAGTTCAGTATTCTGCTCAAAAGTGTATGCCGTACGGATAATGGTCTCTTCATCAAAATGCTTCCCCATTATCTGCAACCCGATGGGCAGCCCGTTCGAGAAACCGCATGGCAGTGAAACTGACGGCACGCCTGACAGGTTTACAGGTACAGTGTTCACGTCAGCCATATAAAGGGTTAAGGGGTCGCTTATCTTTTCGCCCAGTTTAAAGGCGGGTGTGGGCATAGTAGGTGCGATAAGTACATCCGTACTTTTCAGCGCCCGCTCGAAGTCCTGCTTGATAAGTGTCCTGACCTTCAGGGCCTTCAGGTAATACTTGTCCATATACCCTGCCGACAGCGCATATGTACCCAGGAGTATGCGCCGTTTCACTTCCTCGCCAAACCCTTGTGCCCGTATCGCGCTGTATGTAGTATGCCAGTCGTGGTCTTTTTCCAGGCGCAGCCCATAGCGCATACCGTCGAACCGGGCCAGGTTTGAAGATGCCTCGCTCATGGCAATGACATAATAAGCAGCCAGTGCATACTTTGTGTGCGGCATCTCCACTTCTTGCCACGATGCTCCCAGGTCTTCCAGCCTGTGCACGCCGTCCCAGACCGACTTTTCCACGGCCTGGTCTATACCCTCGCCAAAGTATTCCTTTGGTACGCCAATGGTAAGTCCCTTCACATCGTCAACCAGTGCTTTTGTATACTCCTTCTCGCCAGGTACGGACGTGGAATCCCGCGGGTCATGTCCGGCGATCACATTGAATAGTAGTGTCATATCTGCCACATTGGAAGCAATGGGTCCTATCTGCTCCAGGCTGTTGGCATATGAGATCAAGCCATACCTGGATATCACGCCATAAGTGGGTTTTAGCCCCACCACGCCGCAAAATGATGCCGGGCACCTGACAGACCCGCCCGTATCAGAACCAAGGGCCAGCGGCACTTCACCTGCTGCCACAGTGGCCGCACTGCCACCTGATGAGCCGCCAGGAACCGTTTTTGTGTTCCAGGGGTTAAGTGTGGGGCCGTAATGACTGGTCTCTGTGGATGTCCCCATGGCGAATTCGTCCATATTCACCTTGCCAACGATAACAGCCCCCGCTTCTTTCAGGCGCTCAATTACATGGGCATCATAGGGGGGTATATAGCCACCCAGAATCCTGGATGCGCATGTGGTCTGGATACCTTTTGTAGATATATTATCTTTAATAGCAATTGGTACGCCTGCCAGCGGGCCGGTATGTCCCTCGTTCTCCCGAGCAGTCTTGAGTGCTGATTCTTTAGCAATTGTGATAAAAGTGTTAAAATTATTGGGGCCAATCCTTTCAAGGCAACTGGATACTACTTCCTCGGCAGACGAATTACTGATCTCCTCCAGAATCTCTGATATAGTGATCATTCCCTTACCTCAGATTATCCTTGGGGCCTTGAAGTAGCCGTCCTGTGTTTTGGGTGCATTGCCGATGGCTTCATCCTGGCTGAGGCAATCAGTGACCTCGTCATCCCTGAACACATTGTTCATTTCCAGCACATGGTACGTGGGCTCAACTTCTTTTGTGTCCACTTCGTCCAGCTGCCCGAAATAATCAAGTACAGAGTTCAACTGGTCCGTATATCCCTCAAGCTGCTCCTCTTCCATTTTCAACCTGGCAAGCCAGCCAATATGTTCCACGTCCTTGGTTGTTATCATAATGTTACATCCAGTTTTATCCTGTTTTTCCCTGCAACCGAATAAAGATATTTTCTTATATAGCCTTTGTCTTGCTTTTTAAACCCTGCCTGCCTGGCAAGTCTGCCAAGGGCTGCCCATACCCCGCTGCCATACTGCATGGCCTTCTTGTCCCGCCATGCGATCTTAGCCGGCACCACACTTTCTGCAGCCCTGCGCAGGATGTATTTGCCGACAAGTTCGCCATCAAACTCCCTGACCTTTAATGCAGCCGGAATAGAAAGGGCCAGTTCAACCACATCAGGGTCAAGAAACGGGGCTGCCAGTTTTATTCCCGCTGCATCTGCCACGGTATTGTCCCGCAGGATATCCCTCCGGGGCAGCCGTGATACGTCTGCGACAATGGCTTCATGCAGGGCATCCGTGCTCTTTTTAATAATCTCCTTATACCTGTGATACCCTCCGAACAGTTCGTCAGCCCCCTGCCCGGTCAACAGCATGTTGATATTTCTGCTCTTTGCCTCTGTGCTTGCAATATACAGTGGCACACCCAGTGAGATAGCCATGGGATCTGCGGTCTCCAGGGCTTCGATAACACAGGGAATCGTTGACTCAACATCACCAAGGTCGATTATCTTAAGAATAAGATTGTTCTCCAAACCCAATAATTGTGCAGCAGTGGATGCCCATTTCACATCATTTGAGCCTGAAAAGCCAACTGTAATAAGTGTTATATCAGGTACATGCCTGGCAGCCAGTGCAGTTATCAGTGAACTGTCCACTCCTCCTGAAAATAATACGGCACAATTAGGTGCAAGGTATTTTTTTACGCTATTTGATAAGGTGGTGGTGATCATCTCACATGCTGCTGTCTCATCTTTGCTATCGTCTTTGGTAATGTCTGACATTGGATGCATTGGAACCTTCTATGTCATGAGTAATAAAATATGTTTTTACAGGATATGATCTGACCATTTTGAACTTTGAATCAATCTATGACCCGATAAAAACCTTTATCACACACACCCCACATAAATCCTCTCAGCAACCATGAACAAAAAACTCTACGTTCCCCACCCCGGACACTTCGACGGCCTCCAGCAAATGCTGGAAAGCTCAAAGGATATCTATTCCATTTATATGGCAGGCTCCCCTGACTACATAGGCACGGGCAGGGTCAACCTGGGCCATGCCGGACTGGAAGAAGTCGCCAGACATACCGAATACTGCCACAGTAACAATGTAAAGATCGAGATGGTACTGAACAGTTCATGCATGGGCGGCCAGCAGCTTACTACGGAAGGATACAACCTCATACACTGGTATATCTCCAACCTTGAGGACATAGGCGTGGATACCGTAGTAGTAGCAGACCCGTACCTGATAGAGATGATCGCAAACGAATTCAACATCCCTGTGGTGGTTAGCGTACTGGCATTTGTTGACAGTTCCCAGAAGGCCGAGTTCTTCGAGCAACTGGGAGCCTCGTCTATTGTGATAGACTCCAACGTGAACCGTCATTTCGATGTGCTTGAAGCCATCAGGGATGCGGTGGACTGTGAACTAAAGCTCCTCGTGAACGAAGGCTGCCTGTACCGGTGCCCGTTTAGGTATGCCCATTTCAACTTCTTCTCCCATGTAAACGGCCCGCCTCCCCGGCCTAATGTACAGGATGACTATTATTACCACAAATGCTTGACCCTGCGCATCAATGACCCATCGCTGATCCTGAAATCACCTTTCATCAGACCTGAGGATCTTAAGGAATATGCCCACATCACAGATGTGTTCAAGATAGGCGGACGCTCACATTTCATAAACTGGATATTGAACTGTGTCAACGCTTATGCCGATGAGAGCTACGATGGAAACCTGATGGACCTTATGGACTGTCCAAAAGACCTGATCGATCTGTTCAATATCCCGAATAAAGCACTGGACGGGGCCATCGAGCAATGGAAAAAGCACAGCACGGTCTGCCATACATGCGGGTACTGCCAGCGCAAGATATCAGAGATTGCGCAAGTGTATGACCATAAGGGCACTATTGATGAGAAACTGGTACAGTGGAACACTATAACAAACAAAGGAATTGAGACCTGATGAAGCCGGAAGAACTTTTAAAGACACGTGCCGACCTGGAGGATGGCATCAAGCGGCTGATCGGCCGCGCAGTAATGGTGATCGAACTTGATATTTTTGCCTTGCCATGCGGTTGTTCTGGATATACCGCTAATTTGAGGGGGTTCCAGGTGGACGACCTTGAGGTATTCGAAGAACATATCCTGAAACTGCTGGAAAGTACCTCCGAAGCTGTAGGTTCTCCTTCAGATTTTGTATTTGCCAGGATAATTCCGGGCACACAGGAAATTGCTTCAGTGAATGTGCGCAACCTGTGTCCGCGCTGCTATTCTGATTTTGCATCAACATCAGGCAAACGGCCGAGACCGGATATTTATATTCTGCGCCTGAATAAGCGCAGGAAGTAGCTTTCGAAAACTTAATATAACATAAGTATTATTCGTTATAAATTGCCCATTGGTGATTATTATGGATGAACTTATGGATTACAAATGTGTGGAATGCTTACGTTACGATCCTGCTGAGGATATGTGTGAGATCCATTACTGGATCGACCCCTATGAAAGTGTATGTGGGTTATTTATCCTGGCCCCGGATTGATTCTACGATCATCCCAAAATATGAATTCTGCGGACTGCGTAACTCTGTGGACTGCTTGACTGATAAGTTTACTATGAAAACATAGAATCTATCTGTTGGAGTCTATTTTCCAGGATTGTATCAATAGTATCGCTAACGTCTTCGATACAGGTGAAATTGTCGTACTTCCTTTCCAGTCGCTTTTCCCAGTTATCCTTTACCAGGAATAGTACCGTGCCATATTCTTTCAACAATCCGAACCTATTTTGTTCAAATACTTTTGCCGTTCTGGCATTTCCGAAAATATCCATATATATTTGTTTAGAATTTTCTGTATCAATGGTTTTTCCAGGCAATTCATTAAGCACCTTACTGTAATAATCCATAACCAAAGTGTTAACAGTGTCGAAGTCATTTATCAAATCCCAAATCTTCAAGACGATTTGTTCAGCTTCAATATTTCTCGGGGTTTCGTATTCTTCTTTCAGGACATTTGCCCCTGACTGATTCTTTTTCATATAGAAATGAGGTGTTTTCCATTCTGTCTGGAAATCAGCAGCAAACCGTGCAAGCCGTTCAAAGTAAAAATCCATCTCAAAGATATTATCAGGTACAGAGCACATCTTTTCCTTTAATAGAATTGATGGTTTCACATCAAATTCATGATCTATATATGATTTTAATGGGATTTTACCATCCATGTCTTGCAACTTATTATAGTTTGCAAGCCATACTTCCCAGAACTTTTTTGAAGCAGCAGCATTTTCTTGTACAAATACAAAACTTTTCTCCTTTTCAGTCACCAATCCTTTTGGGATCAGCAAATTGTCAATGAGGTCATCGAAAAATGCTGCCTCCTGCTCTAATTTTTTCTTTTTCAGTTCCTGGCGCTCTTTTTCAGCTTCTTTTCGCCTTGGGTTGCCATTCAGGTAACCAGGGGCATTAGCCGAACTTCCATCTATTACAGCCTCTGCGATCTCTGATGCGGTTTTTTCACTATTCATTTCAATATCACCTATCTGGAATTTATCACTATTAATTATATTTAGATAAATCAATCTAATGTCATTATAAAAAACCCGAGTGAACATTAACGTTTACTTTCGTAGCATTAATAAGGAAGCAGTTCAAATACATAATTCTGGTATAAATGGAACGGCGCAATATCACGCTTGAGAAAAAGCATCTGGATATTCTATCTTCCCTCCTTGAAAAGAACGAGGGGAACATAAGTGCAAGCATCAGGGAGATCATCGAGTTCGCAGACATGATGATCAAAAGCCATGGCAGCCTTGAGAACGCCATCGATGATGCAGTATCAAGTGAGAAGATAGAGAACCAGCGGGTTTTAGTGGACAAACTTGTCTGGCAGTGGTTACTTGGTAACAGCCAGGGGATACTTCCGGAAAAGGGCATTGTTAAGGGGCTTTTTGAGCCAGTACCTTACCCATATATTGATAATCTCGTGGAACAGGTCAATGACCTGTGTATCAGGTTGGGGTGGAGGACAAAAACAAGGTTCGAGCCATCTTCAACATATATCCTTTCAGGTGGGAGCGAGGGGCAGCGAGCGCTCATCCTGAAATTGATCTGCCTGTTCATAGCGGATTATAATATCGGTATTGAACATATTTCCAACCGGTATTCTGAGACCAGCATCAGGTTCATTGAAAGAAACAACGCCAGTGAGGCTTACAGGGACTGCCTGGTACATCTTGGTGATCTGGGCATAACCATCAAAGAGATCCGAACAAAACAAGAATTCTGGAAAACTCTGGTCGGCACTCACATTAATACTAACTACCAGATGGTGACGATCCACAGGAAGAATTACGAGAAGATGATGTCCGGCCAGGCGACTGATGATACTGACCTGTTCTTGATCTATACTGGACTGCCCAGGCGGGACATTAACCTGCAGGCACTTCTGCCAATGATAAAATCCGTATTTGAAACCTCACGGATTGTTGACAGGATCGATATTAACCAGGACCAGCTCACGATATTCCATTCATACTCAAATAAGGAGGTCATCGAATCCATAACCGAAACACTGGTGAACATACTGAAAATGAATGGTTATCATTATGAACCTGTTGAAGTTTCAAGTTTAATAGTCCTGCAGCATAAGCGGGAGATTGAAGGAAGAATTTCTGAACTGGTGGACAGCCTTATGAGTTCAAGAGGCGGTTTTAGCAATGAACTGATGGCCTTTTTAATTTTCCTTGACGGAATAAAGGATAAAAAGGAGATATATACTACAGTTGAAAAACTGGGAATACGAATGGGTGAACAGATAATTAAGGAATATGAAAGGGAATTTAATATTAGTGACTGGAATCTGGAGACGTTTAAAACAGCATTCTTTGATATTGATTTAAAACTTGGCCGTGAATCAGACCTGGAACTGATCGACCCTAATGTGATGCATTATGTAGTCACCAAATGTCAGTTCGTACACCCTCATGGAAAATTCAATATTCACCTATGTAATATTACTCATGGTTTGCTAAAAGGTGCCACTGACTACGTATTCAAGGGCGATGCAGTGATAAAATCCAAAAAGACAATCGGGAGGGGAGATGATCTTTGTGAGTTCTACATTGTACTCCAGACAAAATTAACTATGCCTTCCAGCAGATCGTATGACTTATAAAGTGTAGTTGCTGTCAAGCCGTAGCCAATCACAAATTTTGTATCTAATCAATATATACAAAATCCATATTCAATCATACATACAAAATCTGTATCCGATCAATACCCACTCTATTTGATCACATCAACCAGGGCTACCCTTTCCAGCACCAGTTCAGGTATCTTGCCCTCACCTACAGCATCCAGTTCATCGCGAGTTATATTGAAGAATTCCAGTAAGCTGTCCTGTTTGGCCTTTGAATATTCCAACACTGCATGGTCAACGGTATCCAGCACTTCATTTACTTCACTAATAGCACTATCCACACCGTTGTTACCTGCCACCACCACAGCTACACGGTTATCCCCTGTTTTTACACCCATGCCCAGTGCCCGCCCTATCTGGAGGTTACCCGAAGCATACAGCATTATCTCCATTCCAAGGTTATTTGCAGTGTTCCTGCCCGATCCAAATGACCTTATTGCCTTCCCTACTGCGAACATCAAGTGCCGGCTGCCTGATACCAACTCAGCGTTCAATGCCTGTACCGTTACATTGTGAGTGCTTCCGATGTCTGAGAGTTGTTTGAGAAATCTATCCAGGTCTGTGATATTGACCGACCCGCCCATTATTTGGATAATCATTGTGTAAATACTAACCTTTGAAATAAAAAGTATATCGGTGTAATACAAAAGAGTATTATGTCATTATGTCCCTTCCGGAGAAGGTGAAGATATGCCCAAAAGAGAGGACATCCACAAAGTACTAATTATAGGGTCAGGCCCGATTCTGATCGGCCAGGCCGCTGAATTTGACTATTCCGGCACCCAGGCCTGTAAAGCACTGCGCCAGCTTGGGTTTAAGATCGTGCTCGTTAATTCCAATCCTGCTACTATCATGACCGATCCCGGCATGGCTGATATTACTTATATCGAGCCGTTGAACATTGAAACCCTGGAGAAGATCATAGACAAGGAGCGCCCTGATGCCCTGCTGCCCAACCTGGGCGGGCAGAAAGGGCTGAACCTGTCCTTTGAACTTTATGAAGAAGGCATCCTGGAAAAATATGGCATCGAACTCATAGGGGTACAGGCCGACGCCATCAGGCGTGGTGAGGACCGTACTATTTTCAAAGAGACCATGGACAGTATTGGTGTGGAGACTGCGCGCAGTGACACTACCTTCAGCATAGAAGGAGCTGAAAAGATAGCGAAAGATATCGGATATCCTGTGGTCATCCGGCCTGCTTATACCATGGGCGGGACAGGTGGGGGGTTCGCCTATAACGTAGATGAACTGCGCACTATTGGTGCTAGGGGTATATCGGCCAGCCTCATCGGGCAGATACTTGTGGAAGAATCTGTACTGGGCTGGGAGGAACTTGAACTTGAAGTAGTAAGGGATGCAAAAGGTAACAAAATAACTGTCTGTTTTATTGAGAACATCGATGCCATGGGCGTGCATACGGGCGACAGCTTCTGCTCTGCACCCATGCTCACCATCGATGAAGCATTACAGAAGCGGCTGCAGGACTATTCGTACCGCATTGTGGATGCGATCGGAGTGACAGGCGGCACCAATGTCCAGTTCGCCCACGACCCCGAGACCGGCCGCATTGTCGTGATCGAGATCAATCCACGTACATCACGCTCATCTGCCCTGGCTTCCAAAGCCACAGGGTTCCCGATCGCACTGGTGTCTGCAAAACTGGCAGGCGGCTTGCTGCTGGAAGATATTCCATACTGGCGCGACGGCACACTGGACAGGTACACACCGTCAGGTGAATATGTGGTTATAAAGTTCGCACGCTGGGCCTTTGAGAAATTCCCTGGCTCCATTGACCAGCTTGGTACACAGATGCGTGCTGTTGGCGAGGCCATGAGCATTGGCAAGAATTACAAAGAAGCATTCCAGAAAGCCATCCGCTCCCTTGAGACCGGGCGCTACGGACTGGGATTTGCCAAAAACTTCAACGACCTATCACTGGATGAGTTGCGAAAACTACTGGTAGAGCCTTCATCCGAACGTCAGTTCATCATTTATGAAGCACTTAGAAAAGGGATGTCTATTGATGAATTGTTCAGGATAACGCATATCAAGCACTGGTTCTTAGAGCAAATGAAGGAACTGGTGGAACTGGAAGAGCATGTCCTGAAGTACAAAGGCAGCAAGCTGCCGGATGAACTACTCATCCAGGCCAAGAAATATGGTTTTTCTGATAAGTACCTGGGCCAGATATTGGGTGTACCAGAACAACAGATACGCGAGCAGCGCTTATCCCTTGGCTTGCGCCAGGCATGGAACATCGTGCCAGTGAGTGGAGCAGAGGATGCAGCCTATTACTACTCCACCTACAATGCCAACGATGAGGTGCCTGTATCTGACAGGAAGAAGATCATGATCATCGGCGGCGGGCCCAATCGAATAGGACAGGGTATCGAGTTCGACTATACCTGCGTGCACGCCGCTTTCACGCTGCGCGAACTTGGTTATGAGTCCATTATGGTCAACTGTAACCCCGAAACAGTGTCTACCGACTACGATACTTCGGATAAGCTGTACTTTGAACCTGTTACCGTAGAGGATGTACTGAGCATCTATGACAAGGAGAAACCAATCGGTGCAATCGTGCAGTTCGGCGGCCAGACACCATTGAACATTGCCGCAGAACTTGAAGCGGCAGGCGTGAACATCCTGGGAACGTCGGTCAAGAGCATTGACCTGGCAGAAGACCGAGAGCGGTTTGCAGACATTATCAGGAATCTGGAGATACCCATGCCGGAACCCGGTACTGCCAGATCACTAAAAGAAGCACTGGATGTTGCCGGGCGAATAGGCTATCCACTTATCGTCCGTCCCTCGTATGTGCTTGGCGGGCGGGGTATGGAGATCGTATATGATGATGAAATGCTTGAAAAATACGTTGCCGGAGCTATTGAGATTACACCAGAAAAACCAATGCTTATAGACAAGTTCCTTGAGGATGCGCTGGAATGTGAAGTGGATGCGATATCTGACGGTACTGATGTATTTATCCCATCGATCATGGAACACATCGAACTTGCCGGAATCCACTCGGGTGATAGTGCATGTGTATTGCCTCCTGTAGGTATCTCAGAGGAACAAATGGAGATCCTTAAAGAATACACGCGCCGTATCGCCACTAAATTGAAGGTTGTGGGACTTATGAATATCCAGTATGCCATCAAGGATGATGTTGTTTATATCCTGGAAGCGAACCCGAGGGCTTCACGTACTGTGCCATTAGTGTCCAAGGTTACAGGCGTATCAATGGCACAAATTGCGACACAGGTCATGCTTGGTGCGAAACTGTCAGATATGGACACCCACCTGCGTACTTACCCGCATTTTGGTGTCAAAGAGACTGTATTCCCGTTCAATATGTTCCCTGAGGTTGACCCCGTGCTCGGACCTGAGATGCGCTCTACAGGTGAGGTGCTGGGCATGGCAGATTCATTTGAGATCGCTTTTTTCAAGTCCCAGGTTGCTGCCGGGTCTTCATTGCCTCTTGAAGGAACCGCACTTATCACTGTAGCGGCAGGCGACAGGCAGCGTGCGCTTGTTGTTGGCAGGGAACTGTTTTCAATGGGATTTACGATACTTTCCACGAAAGGCACAGCCGGTTTCTTTAAGGAAAACGGGATCGAATGTGAAGTTATCAAGAAAATGCATGAGGGGCGGCCAAATATTGTTGATGCAATGCATAACCAGGAGATACAGTTCGTACTGAACACCCCTATTGGTAAGGAGGGTGTTTACGAGGACAGCTATATCCGAAAATCTGCTATCAAGTACAATATCCCGTACCATACTACCACTGCTGCCGCCATGGCTGCTGCAAGGGGTATTAGAGCGGCACGGGAAAACCTGATCGATGTCAGGTCGGTACAGTCCTATCATCGTGATGTTGATTAAGGTCTGGCGGTTCTACAATGTTGGGCAATAGTACTAAAATAAAAGGTTGAGCAATGGTACTAAAGTAAACGGTTGAGCAATAGTACTATAAACCAGTAGATAGTAAAGAAGCGTTGTCAATTAATCTTTAAACCTCATAAGGATTCACGTATTCTCATGAGTAGATTTCTGTATTAGTTGATATAAACAACAATGGATGAGAATAAATGGAACGAAGAGGTTTCGAAAGAAAAGGCGGTTTTGGACCAAGAGAGATGCATAAAGCTACATGTGCCGATTGTGGTCAAGAAACCGAAGTGCCTTTTGTACCCGATCCTGATAGACCGGTGTACTGCAGAGAGTGCTATAAAAACCATAGACCGAAGAGATATTAATTCTGAAGTTTATAGTCATACACTATGTGTTTGTCCGGAGTATACCGGATAATTAACACGCTTTAAATAAAGTCAAAATATGTGCAGTTGAGTTAGGATTTCTATCTTTAACCTGCACGATTATTTTTTTCAATTTATTCTTGAATCATTTTTAAATGAACCTTCATGACATTTCAGGACACCCATGAGCATGAAAATGTTATTTTCAGAGCAAATCACATAATACATGACTTTCGGAGATCTTAATTCTATAACCAACCTAAATGTCACAAAAATATATTTCACACAATAGACATTATAAAGCGACTATCGAGATCACGAATATCTACAATAGTTAATATACGAAGACCTATATTAAGTTTTCCTAATATAACCAAAAAATTTATATTGAATAATGTTCAATTATAATTCATTGCGTATAATTTGTACATTATTTCATAGTATTTAAAAATTTAGTGCGTTTCGAAAGGCAAAAATTACAGCATAACAACAAATTGATATAAATATTGAATTAATTTGATAGTGGCAATAGAAAACATGTTAAGCCTTGTTTTGCAAGTATTATAACTTTCAAACTAAAGTGTGACAATAAATAGAGAACTTTAAAATATTTTGTTTGAAGATTGTGACATTTAGGATGGTGATGAAATCGTTTTATCCGAAAGTCATGTAATAAGAGTTGGCATTGGAAATTGATGGATATTAGCTGTATAATTTTGAAATGTACAGCAATATAAAACGAATTGAGGAATTTGGGAGTTATTCGGAGATACTGCGATAGAAGGTCAGTTATTTATCTCAGCAAGTTTAAGACCGATCAATCCCACGCTTATCACATAAATAAGTAATATTACTACATTTCCATAGGCAGCATAAGCTGAAAATGTTGTATTGACAATTACAATTAAAATAATGAACACCGCTACAGCGCCAACTGAAGAAGTAATCTCAACATATGTTTTGTTCATGGATTCTGATAAGGTTGTAATAACTAATAAGTTTATCTTCATTGATTATGGGCAGGAATAATTTTAAATTTGTTTGATTTGACTGGTCGCAATAAATTGAATGGACGAAACTCATGTATTGATCGGTTCCTCATCTAATAATCCTCGAATTGACCCGGTAGCCACAATAGGCACAAGCGCGTCTCCGGGCAAGACCATAGGCCATACCGGTGCTATCATCAGCGGGGCGGCGGGGGTGTTCGTGGCTGAGAGCCGGAGTTCCAAGGGTGTAGCAGGAAAGATGGTTGAATATATTTTTTCAAAAAAAGCCGCAGCATATTGAATCCCAAAATAATTATGTCCAAAGGCCAGATATAGCGTAAATCTTATATATTTGTAATACGAATAGATAAAATCGTAATACTAAATATTACGAAAGATAGTATTAATAATACAATTGGAGAATGATGAATTATGTCCGAAGAAATGGAACTACCATCTCATGTAAGAACATGGGAACAGACAAACCCTAAAGCATTTGAACTATATCAGGAAGCATTCAATAAGAACCGGAAGGCCAACATACCAGTAATCGAGGAATCTATAGAACCAATAGCACAAAAAACTGTTGATAATATAAATTCCCATCCGGAAAACCTATGGAAAATATTCAAACAAGCGGCCCATGAGCTTCAAGATCCAACCGATACGAATCAGGTCATGGCACTGTATGACGCCGTATATGGAAAAATGGACTTATCGCAAAAGAAAAAACTGGCATATCATATGGCATATTAGAGGTCATATTATCGTCTGATAGTCAAATTACCTGGCATTTCAGGCTTATCATTCCATGTTAATTAACAATTGAGGCCCCTGGGGGAGTTGGGGCCTATTTCTATTCCAAACCGGAGTGGATTCATTTTTTTGTTGTACTGTAAAATGGGTAACTTAATCGTGTATTCCATTCATTCATTCATTTTCTATATTAAGAAAATGCTCACTTCATCCGCATTTTCTAAACCTGCAGGAAAGTATATAATTTCCTATACGTCCAAAATATTTCCCATTAAGATAGCTTACTCTTATCGAATATTATTTATATTTCCCAAACACTGACATATTGTTTAAATTCATATCCAAATAAAGATGGACGTTTACCAGGATGAAACAGAAAAATGACGACCCCATACATATCTTTTCTAGATGGTGCAAGAAATGTGGCATCTGCATAGCCATTTGTCCAAAAAATGTACTGGAAAGCGGCACATCCGGATATCCTTATGCAGCCAGGCCTAAGGACTGTATTATGTGCGGCCTGTGTGATATCCACTGTCCCGACTATGCAATTACAGTGAAAAAGGATTTGGACATAAAGGAGGCTGAGCATGAAGAGACATAAGGATCTATTACTACATGGCAATGAGGCATGTGCAATGGGAGCACTGGCTGCGGGGATGAGGTTATTTGCCGGATACCCCATCACACCCAGCACAGAGATCGCCGAATTCCTCTCAGTCGAACTGCCAAAAGTAGGAGGTACTTTCATACAAATGGAGGATGAGATATCCAGTATGGGTGCCATTATCGGTGCATCACTGGCCGGAGTCAAATCCATGACCGCCACCAGTGGCCCCGGATTCTCGCTAATGCAGGAAAACCTGGGTTTTGCATCAATGGCAGAGATACCTTGCGTATTAGTAAATGTAATGAGGGGCGGGCCAAGTACCGGGATGCCCACCAGGCCCAGCCAGGGTGACGTGATGCAGAGCCGCTGGGGTACCCACGGGGCCCATCCCATTATTGTATTATCACCCCAATCGGTGCTGGAATGCTATACCCTCACGATCCATGCGTTTAACCTGGCTGAGAAATATCGCAGTCCGGTGATCATGCTAATGGATGGGATAGTCGGTCATATGTGGGAAAATGTCCAGTTACCTGAAAAAATAGAGGTCATTGACAGACCTGAACCCTCTGTACCACCGGATTGGTACGATCCTTACGATGACCTGCCTGGTGGTGAGATAGTACCCCTGGTACCATTCGGTGAGGGATACAGATACCATGTGACTGGAATGGTACATGACAAATCCGGCTTTCCCACACTGGTTCATGAAGAAGTGGAACAGTGCCTGGACAAACTCACCTTTAAGATCAAGAACAATTTACATGATATAATCAGGATCGAGGAATATATGCTTGAAGATGCCGACATCTGTATAGTGGCATATGGAAGTGTAGCCCGCTCTGCCCGTGAGGCCGTGAATATTGCCAGAAGCTGGGGGATAAAGGCCGGAATGCTTAGACCCATAACCCTCTGGCCGTTCCCCAGGTTCCATCTGGAGAACATCAGTAAAAGGGTTAAGTTGTTCGTTGTACCAGAGATGAATTATGGGCAGGTTTACGGCGAAGTGCTGAAATCCTGCCCCAAAAGAGCGGTGCGGGTCACCAGGGTGGATGGGGAACTGATAACCCCGGCCCAGATCATAGAAAAGATAGAGGAGGCAGCATTATGATACGCACTTCAGAGACCATGTACAAGTACCTGCGGCCTGATAAGACATTCCCCCATGTATGGTGCCCGGGCTGCGGCATAGGCATAGTCATGGGCGCACTTGTCCGGGCTATTGAAAGGACAGGGTTTACCAAGGACGAGATCGTGCTTGTCAGCGGTATCGGCTGTTCAGGCAGGATGAGCACTTACCTGGACTTTAATACTCTTCATACTACCCATGGCCGGGCACTATCATTTGCTACAGGCATCAAGCTGGCAAATCCAAAACTTAACATTATCGTGGTAATGGGAGATGGTGATGCCACTGCCATTGGCGGTAACCACCTGATACATACCTGCCGCCGAAATATTGACCTGACCGCCCTTATCGTTAACAACAACATCTACGGCATGACCGGGGGTCAGTACTCCCCAACCACGCCCATGGAACACAAGGCCAGTACCGCCCAGTACGGCAGTATAGAAAAGCCATTCGACATATGTAAACTGGTGGAGGCCTGTGGTGCCTCCTTTGTAGCACGGGCAACTACATACCATGCAAAGATGCTGGATGCCCTGCTGTACAGGGCTATCGACAAGAAAGGTTTCAGTGTGGTAGAAGCTATGTCCCAGTGCCCGGTACAGTATGGAAGGCGCAATAAAAAAGGCAGTCCGGTGGACATGATGATGTGGTTTAAGGACAATGCTGTATCTAACCCGGCATTCAAGAAGATACCGCCCGGGGAGGTAGGCGAGCAGTTCCCAGTCGGTATTCTTGTAGACCTGGATGAACCTGATTACCTGGAAAGATACAGCCAGATTGTTAAAAATGCAGGTGGTGACAGGCTATGACGCAGCACAATATATGCTTATCAGGTTCGGGTGGCCAGGGTCTTATCCTGGGTGGCGCGTTGCTGGCACATGCAGCAGTCAAGGATGGAAAGAACGTGACAATGACCAGTAGTTACGGCCCTGAAGCCAGGGGTGGTGCCAGCAAGTCAAACCTGATCATTAGTGACAAGCCCATCGATTATCCTATACCTGAAAAAATGGATATTATACTTGCTATGAACCAGGAATCATGTAATAAATTTGTTCCTGAATTGAAGGATGATGGTATTTTAATCGTGGATTCTACACTGGTCATGCACCACCCCCCTATCAAACATTATAGCATTCCCTTTACAAAACTGGCCACAAAGGCAGGTGTGGTCATTATCGCAAATGTGATCGCACTGGGAAGTATAATAGCTCTTACTGATATCGTAAGACCGGTATCGTTAAAGGAAGCACTGAAAGAGCGTATGAGGGCGGATCTGCTGCCTATTAATGAAAAGGCGCTGAAAATAGGACTCAGGGAAGGTACAAAATTGAAGAAAAACATTGATGAGTATTATACCTACTAAATGCAATATTATATATTAAATAATATGTGAAAGGGATATACCAGGAAAATATCAGGGTCAAACGTTGCGCCGGCACACCCAACCGCAGCAGAACTGCGGGGTATAACGACTAAGATCAACTGAGTGAAAGAGCGGCCGTTTTTGGGGGAGGCCTCCTAACCTTTTTACTTTTTTTGTTAACCGATATACCGCAGGTCTTCATCTGCACCAATATCACGTGGTCCCTGCATCTGTTCCATTTCAAGGATCTTTGCCATTATACGCTCCATGTCCTTAGCTCTTTCCTCCAGGCTTTGGGTATCGACCTGCATATCCAGGATAGAACTAAGTACGCTTAGTACGGCCTGTGCACTTTTTGGGTCTACAAGATAACCTGAAGTAGTACCCATAAGACAAGCGGCATCAATACCCCTTATTTTACTCAAACCCAGAAGCAAGCCCGACACGCCTACTATTCCACCTGCAGGTTCGTTTTCCTTGAATTCCACACCATATCCTTTAAGTTCCTCGATCATGTCGGTATTGTTCACTGCACCCAGCACGGATTCGCTTTCAGTAAGCTGTCCTGTTCCATAGCCACCAAGGGTATAGATACGCTTAACGTTGTACTCTGTTGCTATGTTCAGGATGATACCAGAGATTTCATAATGTCCTTCATTGGTAACGCTCTGATGGTCTCCCACCACGATCAGCAGGTCATTATGGGTATCTGATTTATGCGCATAGAATTCATTTTTTACAAGTTCAACTGAAAAATCATCTTTTACAATAACTTGTGGAGGAAAATGGGGAGAATATATCTCCACGATCTTCTCAGTTTCAAGTTCTTCCACCATCTGCTCGGCTACCAGTTTGCCCACATGGCCCACACCTGGCAGACCTTCGATCAGAATTGGGTCTTCCAGTTCGACTTCATTTAAAATCTTTACAATTGTTTCTTTCATTTGCATTTAGCTCTCTTTTAACTGGCTTTTCATCAATCGCCTGTATCTACCGTACCTGTCTTCCAGTGAGAACCGGCCAGGTTTCGGGTTAATAGTTGTACCGCTGCAGGATGGGCACTTGTCTTTTAGAGTATAATTGGCGCATTCTGTACAGTATTTGATATGTTGACCCATAATAATCCTTCAAGCCTTGGCTTCATTATGCCTGTGGAATGAGCCTGTACCCTTGGCATTCTTTATAACCTTGATAGCTGCATCTGCCGATTGTTTGAGTACATTCTCGGCTTTTTTGTAATCAGGAGCTGTAACATGTATCCTGTATCTCGGGGCACCCATATAGGTGACATCAACTTTCACGTCTTCATCCACTTTGATCTTAGCAGCGGATTTAAGGGATTTGTTGATGGCATCCACGCCTTCGGGCATCGGGCATGACAGGTCCATGTATCCTGTGATCTCTACATACGGAATTTTTATATTTTCAATTCCCACATTGCTGATGGCTTCAGCCTGTGCACTTTTCACCCCTGCATCTATCAATGCATCTGCCCCGTTCTGCATACCTTCTTCAAAAGCTGCATATACGCTGTCATAAATTTCATAGAGCTGGTCGACAAGTTCTTCCAGTTCTTCAGGACCGGTTTTGGTGACCTCGGCCACGTAATTTATCCAGTTTTCGGCCTTTTGCTCATTCTTCCAATCCTGTATCTTTTCCCGCCGCTGGTGTTCATTAACATCCTTCAACGACAGGTCGATATGATGCTTCGTAGGTTCAACATTCAGGACCTTACAGACGATCTTTTGCCCCTCTCTCACGTGGTCCCTGATGTATTTGACCCAACCGGCAGCTACCTCGGATATATGGATCAGGCCTTCCTTTTGGCCATATTCGTCAAGTTCGGTGAATGCACCGAAGTCCTTGACCTGCTTTACTGTACAGACAACCAGTTCATCCTCTTCAGGCCAGCCTTTTCGTTCCATATTTATCTCCGGTATGAATTCTTATGTATCTATTCCAGTACTTCGAGAATCTGTGTTTTGATTATTCCCTTTCCGCCTGTGGGTTCTGCAAGTGTGCGGCCGCATACCTGGCAGACAATAATACTGCTGGCACTGCCGAATATCACCTGCTCGTTCTCGCAATCATTGCACTTGACCTTAAGGAATCTGCTTTTGGGTTCTTGTAACATTTTTGCATTCACCCCGTAAGTTCGAACTTACCGGCTCTGAAACATTTCTTCTGGTATGCTTTCTTACATACGGTGCAACGATACCTCAGTGCCACTTTCTTGGTCGGCTTGTCGCCGCCAGGCACCTTTGAGAACTTGCCTGTATTACCTATTCCCTGATGTCTGTGTTTCTGTCTCGTAATTCTCGTCATTGACGATGCCTTACCTTTCTTGACCCTTTCTACTTTATGCTCTGTGTGGGTCTTGCAAAATGGGCAATGCGTCCTGAACTTTGTTGGCATCTTCATATTATTTTCATCCTTTGTGAGTGATATTATTTATTCTGATTATTGTCAAGTACTTTCTATCTGTACCGCTACCTTACGTTTTATAAGGGGTTTCGCATTTACTTTCGGTAAAACAGCCACGTCCTGGGCACCCAGTATATAGTTGCGTCCATCGGCACCCCTGAACTTTGGGATGTCCTTTAGTAATCGCACAACAATGTATTCTTTATTTATATCCTTTTTGCCTTTTTCATCTGAGTCCCTGCCTATTTCTTCTTTATGAAGTGGTGGAGAGGTAACCTGTGTTTTTGTTTCCTGAGGGGATGATTTTTCAGTGGCAGGTGTATTATCGGCTGCTGATACATCCGGTACATCCTGTTTCTTATCTGTCGGTTCTTGATCCGGTACTTTTGGTGTTGCCTCCACTGCGGGTCTGACAGCTTCTTCCTGAGGGGTGCCCTCCCTTTCAGTAGGTAAGGTAGTACCAGATTGGGCAGGTTTTCCCACATAAGGTTCTGGAAGTTCTGTTTTAGGAGTTTCAGGAATTTCTAGTTTTAATTCAGGACGATCTGATATTGTTTTTTTCTTTCCATGCGGGATTTCAACAACTATAGGCTCTCCTTCAGGAGGCTTTTGGTGTTCAACTTCTGGTTGAGTTTCATGCACAGGGATTTCGGTCTCATCGTCATCTATTCCCAGTATAGGATTAATAGTAGTTCTTTTAGCTTGTATTATAGCATCTAACAATTGATTAAATAATTCTTGCTCCTGTGGAACCATGTTCTCAATATCACGAGAAAAGTTTTTTGAGTTATTTTTTGAAAATGCAACTTTGGGAGCAACAATTCTTAAAATTTTACGAATTCGTTTAGTGAATATATTGTCGATATATTTTAAAGAGTAATCAAGTTCATCTTGAATCAAAATTGCTTCTTGGGAATGCCTCTTTGTTATCTTTTTATTTGCATCTACC
>Ga0255424_1019_pt1 | contig 39308 bp, 37 predicted proteins | sample ANMaggSeSYBR02F3_FD_182670 | JGI IMG/M metagenome (GOLD analysis project Ga0255424, IMG submission 182670) | Sediment cell enrichment communities from methane seep in Santa Monica Basin, California, United Staets - ANME aggregate JGI... | ecosystem: Environmental > Aquatic > Marine > Cold seeps >... | reverse complement strand
GGTGCCAATTCCAGAAATTCCTCGCCATCGTGGCGTGTCAGGTTTGCCACCGAGCATATGCTGCGCTCTCCCCACAATATACTGTAAGGGAAGGAAGGAATATCGCTCATATGAATACCAGCGCAAACTACTGTTCCGCCTTTAGCAAGGGCTCTCAGGGATAGAGGAACAAGCTCGCCTGCCGGAGCAAAAATTATGGCTGCATCGAGCAAGTGTGGCGGTTGCATAGTAGAATCACCGGCCCATTCCGCACCAAGCTCAATTGCAAACTGCCGGCTATCATTATCGCCGGGACGGGTAAAAGCATAAATTTTCCGGCCTCTGTATTTTGCGACCTGGGCAACAATGTGTGCTGCAGCACCAAAGCCATAGATGCCCAAGTGCTCTGCATCACCTGCCATAACAAGAGAACGATAACCTATCAAGCCGGCACATAATAATGGAGCAGCTTCCGCATCAGAGTAAAAATCCGGAATATGGAAACAAAATCTCTGATCTGCTTTTGTGAATTCTGCATAACCTCCGTCAATGGTATATCCGGTAAAACCTGCTGAATCGCATAGATTTTCCTTTCCGGAACAACAATATTTACATTTGCCGCAGGTATAACCAAGCCAAGGCACTCCAACCCTGTCGCCAATGGAAAATCGTTCTACATTTAATCCTTTTTTAACCACCGTTCCGATAATCTCATGACCCATAACAAGGGGAAGCTTAGGTCTGTCTAACTCCCCATCTATAATGTGCAGATCAGTTCTGCATACACCACATGCATTTACACGAATTAATAACTGATCAGGGCCCGGTTCAGGCTTGGCGATATCTAATTGACGAAGAAGTTCCCCTGATTTGCTTAAAACCATAGCACGCATGAAATTACTCCATTAGTAACAGTTCACCTGTCTTAAATTAGCCCCTTTTTTTCAGGATTGTTTCGTAATCCTTCAGTGACAGCGGACAGTTTATAAGATTCATGAAATCCTTTTGTGTAAGCTTTAATTTTCCCAATCTGCATTCGATGATTTCCTCCAGATACTGCAACCACTTTCGGGGCAGACTGCCAAGATTCTCTTTATCTTCCATCAAGTCCTCAAAAATCTGAATAATTTCATTGGAAAGCAAGTCTATGGCTTCAGAAGTGGTATCGGCATAAGAAAAAGCCTCTATATCGTCAAAACTCGCAATCACTTTATCTTCTTCAAATTCCAGAGTAACGTAGATGGGAGCTTTTAAGTGATATTTAGGATGCTTTAAGGAATTAAGCGGAATAATCCTGTATCTTGTGTCAACTGCATAAATAATTTTTTTACTAAGATCTTTATACTGGTCAGGTGTTAGAATGCTTTCTTGCATGTGACCCTCCTTTCAAAACCATAAATCGTAGGATCTACACCCTATCCCTTTCCCTCAGAGAAGAGTGAAATAATTTAAGCCAACCGCCAGTGTCCAAACCTCTTTGACCCCACATGAACAATTTTTTCCTCTTCTTTGAGTTCTCTTAACAGATTTGAAATTTTCCATCACGATTCCCAAAAAAACTACAACCCCAGATATGCTTTTCTTACATTTTCATTTGAAAGAAGATTTTCTGCGGAATCAGAAAGAGTTATACGTCCGTTCTCCATAACATAGCCCCTGTGAGCTGCTTTCAGCGCAAGATTTGCATTCTGTTCCACAAGAAAAACAGTTGTCTGGTTTTCGATATTTATCTTCTTTATGATCTCAAATATTTGCCTTACCATAAGAGGAGCCAGACCCAAAGACGGTTCATCCAGCAGCAAAAGCGCCGGTCTAGCCATCATTGCCCTTGAAATGGCAAGCATTTGCTGTTCGCCTCCGCTTAAAGTTCCCCCAACCTGATTCCTCCTTTGACCAAGAATCGGAAAAAGGTCAAAAATATATTCCATGTCTTTTTTTATATTTTTTTTGTCCGTTCTTAAAAAAGCTCCCATGTCCAGATTTTCCAGGACCGTTAAATATGAAAAAATTCTCCGTCCCTCTGGAACCTGGCTGATTCCAAGCAAAACGATCCTGTCCGGTCTCATATTATGAATAGTTTTACCCATAAAAGTTATTTCGCCTGAACGCGATGGAACCAAACCTGAGATCGTCATTAAAGTTGTTGTTTTGCCTGCCCCGTTTGCACCTATAAGAGCTATAATCTCTCCTCTGGAAATCTCGATGTTTACGTTTTTTAGCACCTGAATATTTCCATAGAATGAGTTTATATTCCTCAGCCTAAGCATCTATATCCTCTCCAAGGTAGGCTTTTATCACAACAGGATTATTAATAATATCACTGGGGGTTCCCTGTGCGATTTTTCTTCCGTAATCCATAACAAATATCCTGTCAGACAAACTCATGACCAGTTTCATGTCATGCTCAATCATCAATATGGAAATATTGTCTTCATCTCGCAGTCTGGTTATCAGTTCGTCAAGTTCCCTGGTTTCCTGGGGATTCATTCCGGCGGCTGGTTCATCCAGGAGAAGCAGGGAAGGTTCGGTAGCCATTGCTCTTGCTATTTCAAGGCGCCTTTGTGCTCCATAAGGAAGATTTTTTGCAAACTCGTTGACAAAATGCGAAATGCCCGTCTTTTTTAAAATGTTATAGCTGAAATCAACCACATCCTTTTCTTCTTTAATCGTTGATTTTCCTCTTAATATAGCGCTCACAATACCCGAAGAAGTACGGCAGTGGCGTCCAATCATAACATTCTCAAGAACAGTCATATTAGAAAACAGACGGATATTTTGAAAAGTACGGGCCATACCTTTTTTCGTAATACGATTTGGTTTTAACCCATTTATTTTCTTGCGTTTTTTTCCTGGAGGTGAAATCAGTATTTCTCCTCCTGTTGGATTATATATTCCGGTTATACAGTTAAAAAAAGTTGTTTTGCCTGCCCCGTTCGGACCAATAACGGCTGCTATTTCTCCTTCAACCACATTCAGATCAAGGTGGTTCAGAGCCCGCAGGCCACCAAAATTCATGCTTAAATTTTTAACTTCCAAAATAGTATTCATGATCCTATTCATCTTCATCAAATTTATAAGTGCGGCGTATGTTGGCAATTATGCCCTGGGGTCGGAAAACCATCATAATAACCATTATGGCTCCGAAAATCAGCATTCTGTAGTCGGAAAAGGCTCTGAGATATTCAGGCAGAAGGATCAGAATTAACGCTCCGATAATTACGCCTAAAATCGAACCCATGCCTCCCAGAACTACGATTGAAAGTATCATGGCCGATTCAAGAAAGGTAAAACTTGCGGGATTAATAAAAGTAGTTTTGGCGGCAAATATTACACCAACCATGCCGGCCCATGTTGCGCCAAGTGCAAATGCCCTCAGCTTTGTCCTGGTTTTGTCAATGCCCATAGCCTGGCATGCTGTTTCATCCTCTCTCAAAGCTATCCATGACCTGCCTATTCTTGAATTCTGCAACCTGTTAACTACAATGATCGTAAATATGACAAGGCCGATCATAAGAAAATAAAGATATATGCTTGCAGCCTGAAGGGAAAATTGGATGCCGAAAAAACCCGGCCTGTCAATATTGGCTATGCCGCTTGGGCCAAAAGAGAATTCATTCCAGTTTTCCAATACAAGCCTGATTATTTCTCCAAACCCAAGGGTAACAATGGCAAGATAGTCACCTCGCAGGCGCAACACCGGAAAACCAAGGAGTATACCAAAAATAAAGCCTAAAACAGCTCCTATGGGGAGTACCGACCAGAAACCAAGGCCAAAATGGTGGTTCAGTAATGCATAGCTATAAGCGCCTACAGCATAAAAGGCAACATATCCAAGATCAAGCAACCCTGCAAGACCCACCACGATGTTAAGGCCCAGACCAAGGACAATATACATTAAAGCGGTTGTCATTATGCTGGTCTGGTACATGGAAAAAGTAAAAGGAAAAGCGACTGCGATAATAGTTAAGCCTGTCACTAAAGGAATATAGAATCTGCGTTCTTCCAATATCCTCTGAATCAAAAAAGTTTTGCCTGATTCTCCGGTTTCAGCTCGTTTTTCCCCTGCTTCCTTTTTTTTCAGCATATAACGCCAGACAAAGGAGAGCAAAAAACTGCCGATTCCAACAATGAGCATGTTCTTCCAGCGCCATTCAACAACTTTCTCTATAGGATTGACCCTGATTACCATTATAGGAAATGTCAAAAACATAAACCAGAGAGAAACAAGAAATGATTTCTTTATTTCCTGAACTTTAATCATTAGTTGGATCCTAAATTTTTTGAGTCGTAACCCGCCCAAGAATGCCCGCCGGTTTGAATATTAGAATCAGTACAAGCAATCCAAAAGCAAAAACATCTTCATAATCACTTGAAATGTAACCTGTTGCAAAACTTTCTGTCAGCCCGAGAACAAGCGCGCCTAAAACAGCGCCTGGGATACTGCCAATTCCGCCAAGTACGGCAGCAGTAAATGCTTTTATTCCTGCGATAAAACCAATATAAAAATTTATCTGACCAACATGCGAGGCAATCAGGACTCCGCCCAGTGCAGCTAAAGCAGAACCAATTATAAATGTTATAGAAATTACACGGTTAACATTTACCCCAACAAGCATAGCCATCTTTCTGTCCTGGGCTGTTGCACGCATAGCCTTTCCCGTCCTGGTAAACTTGATCAGAAAAGTCAGCAAAATCATAGCCGTCGAGGTAGTAAGCAGAATGATTATCTCCGATGAACTGATAATATACCTGTACGGCTTTATAAATTCAAATTCAGGAATGAGGTTCGGGAAGGGAAGAAAATCCGATGTTTGAGCCAATAGCACGTAATTTTGAAGAAAAATTGACATGCCGATTGCGCTGATAAGGGGTGAAAGACGTGAAGCACTGCGAAGTGGCATATAAGCTATCTTTTCAACGGTATAGCCATAAGCCGAAGAATATATCACTGCCGATAGAGACGCCAGCACAATTACTGCAATCTCGTTAAAACCCAGCAGCGTCAGAACATTTGTAAAAATAAGGGCGGTAAATGCCCCTATCATATAAATTTCACCATGGGCAAAATTGATCAACTCAATAATGCCGTACACCATGGTATAGCCCAAAGCAATAAGGGCATATATACTCCCTCGAGTCAGCCCTCCAAGAATAAGTTCAAGAAAATATTCCATTTAGATTACTTCGTAATGGTTTACGGTTGTCGGTTCACGGTTTACAGTTGTCGGTTTGCAGTTCACAGTTTTATGTTTTGATCAACCGCTAACTGTAAACCGTGAACCGTAAACTGTTACTTTACTTCAACATAAACTCCGTTTTGTACCTGATACATACAGAACCCAACCCCGATTGCATCGCCACGTCCATCAAAACTAATAGCGGATCTGATACTTATAGCCCTGCTCAACCAGAAATAGCTGGCGGTTAACGGCAAAATTCTGTTCGTCTGTGCCTTTTGAGACAAGGGTGTAGAAACAAGAAGCTCGTTTTTTGGGTCGAAGGATGCGACCTAAGCGCTGTGCCTCTTCCTGGCGTGATCCAAAGGCGCCGGAGACCTGTATCATCACGTTAGCATCAGGAAGATCTACGGCAAAATTGGCTACCTTTGAGACAACCAAGACCTTGATCCGCCCTTTCCTGAAATCCGTATATATTTTTTTACGTTCCTCATGCTTTGTTTTGCCTGTGATAATCGGCAGGTTCAGTTTCTTGGCGATTTTTTCCACCTGCGCAATGTACTGGCCTATGACAAGGATGCTGTCATCTGAGTGATGACAGATCAGTTCTTCAACCAGCGTAAGTTTTCCGGAATTCTCAGCGGCAATGCGGAAGCGTTGTCTCTTCGAGGCATGGGCATACTCGAGTTCTTCCCTCGAAGGTAGTAAGAGTCTGTACTCTATGCAGATTGCCTCTGCAATAAAGCCTTTGCTTTCCAGGGTTTTCCATGGAACATCATATCGCTTCGGCCCGATCAGGGCAAATACATCGTCTTCCTTGCCGTCTTCCCGCACAAGGGTGGCTGTGAGTCCCAGCCGTCGTCTGGCCTGAATGGAAGTTGTTGCACGGAACACAGGAGCAGGAAGGAGGTGAACCTCGTCGTAAATAATCAAACCCCAGTCATGTTCTGTAAAAATATTTAGATTAAGGAGCGGATCTTCTTTTGTGCGACGATAGGTCAGCATCTGGTAGGTAGTAATAGTTACCGGCTTTATCTCTTTTATAAGGCCGGTGAACTCGCCGATTTCCTCATTGTCCAATGTCGTCTTGGAAAGCAATTCCTCACGCCATTGATGTACAGATACGTTATTGGTTGTAATGATGAGGGAATGACTGCCCACCTTGTTCATAACCCCCAACCCGATAATGGTTTTTCCGGAACCACATGCAAGGACAATGATACCGCTACCGCCGGAGGCACTGCCAGCCTGATAAAAGGCGTCAACCGCCTCTTTTTGATAGTTACGGAGGTCAAAGGCGTGACCGTCCGAATCAATATTGCGTAAACTTAAGTCAATCGGAGCGCCTGGCACGTATCCGCAGGTATCCTTGACGGGATAACCTATTTTTACAAGGGCATGCTTCAGATTTCCCCGTTCGCCGGCCGCAATCAAAAATCCGTCCTCTGTTTTTTTTAACCAGAATCGTTCCAGATCGTTATCCTGGCGGATTCGGTTAAGGATTATGGAATCGCTGATTCTCAATCGCAAACTATTTTCAGACACCTTTTCAAGCACCAGGCTGCCGTAAGTTTCATACCATTCTCTGATATCAAAAAGTACATTGGAAGGTATTTCATAACGGGAATAGCCTATCAACCTGTTTATGATCTCATCCATGCCTGTATCAAGGGCAGCGCTGTTCCACAAAGAGAGGGGTGTAACTCTGTATGTATGAATAAATTCCGGAGACTTGACCAATTCTGCAAAGCTGTTCAAAAAATCGCGGCATTCGATATACTGAGGGTGAGCCACTTCAACCATAATAGTGTGGTCGCTCTGAACAATAAGTGGTCCTGAATCGTTCACCAGTCAATATCCTTCATTTTGATAACATATTCTTTTTTAAGGGTTTTTAATGCTGAGTTTATCTCTTTCTGCTTTTCTCCTGAATAGCTGATAGATTTATTTTCCCGGTTCATTTCAATATCGCATCTTTCCTGGATCAGAGCCTTGCTGCATTTTTCGAACACCATTTTATCCGGAAAATAAAGCGTAATGACAGTTTTGCGCTTTAATGTGACGGTTTTTTTCTTCTTGCGCCCGGCAAGTATATCCGACTTTTTGGGAAACCTGGACTTGACGCCGTCAGGAAGCGGTCTGAATGCCTTGTCAGAATGTTTTACAAGCATTGGAACCAGCTTTGCTTCTTCCAGTCTGCCAAAAAGATTCTTCGGATCTTTAACGATTCTGAGCGCAGGACTAATGTTTTTTACAGTAAAATTTTTTACCATATCAAAGTTCGGGTTTCCCTCCAACAACCCAAACCCGTGATACAGAGTAAAAACCTCTGAGTGGCCAACCCATTCTTCGAGTTCGGTCAGAACATTTTGCGGAACGTTTGAGTCAGAGAGGTTCCGGAGTATGGCAATCACATCCAATGACTCATCATTTGCCAACCGGGCAGTTACCTTCCTTTTATTCAGTTTCAGGATGGTAACCGTATTTTCGGAAATGGTATCTGTGAGAGAATTCAGTCCGGCCAGGATCCCGGCCGGATAAAACTCCGATTCCACATGAATCTCAAAATTTGGTTGAACCGTAACCTTTGGCTCAGGAATATTTCCCTCCATGAAACGGAGTAGAGATTCATTCACTTTGAATGCCTTGAGAGCGTTTAAAGACGGATTCCGTTCTTTGTATTCGGATTTTCCATAGGCCAAATTCACATAGCCCAGCTCAAGGGGAATGCCCTCCAAAAAACGTTCCACATATCGTCCTTCAACTCTTTCAAAGGCATTGGAATCTTTGACTGTGATCTTGATACTAGGGCCCCAGTCCTTTTTTCTTTCACCAAAATTACAATAACGACCGTTAATCCGGTCTGACTTATACCTGTAACTCGGTTTCTCAGGAATAAGGAAAAATGGATGTTCGGCCTTGAGATACCTGACAAAAGATGCAGTACTATACCAGACCCCGCTTTGACAACGCTTCATGATCTTTAATAGGAAATTTCTTGTCCCTGCAAAGTTTAAAGATGGGAGCACGCCGGTAGCACAGCCACTGGAGCTGAAGGTATCAAGGGTTCCCATAACTCCGGTCTGAAAAAATTCATTAGAGCAAGCTTTATATTTGTCAACCAGACTCTTAAGTAACAGGTTTTCCTGGTCTTGAAGGGTCATATCCAGAAAACTATTGTATTTACGCTCAGCTATTTCAATGTAATTGTCAGGATAGGATGGCTCTGAACTGCTATACCCCAAATACTCCCCTTCAGTATCATAAGAGACAAATCCGAGCTTTAAAGCTGTATTGTCAATATAATTGAGCCATATGCTGTATCCGTATTCTTCCACTTCTTCAGGGGCTAAAGGATCGCTTATCAGCCTGGCAAGCCTTCTTGCATCCATTTTGGGCAGACCGTTTCCCCTGGTTGAACGCTTGACATCCCGGTTCCCGACATAATCCATAAAAAGATGCAGGTCTTTTCGCAGGTCACAGTGGTTTGCAAATACCTTTAGTCCATTAACGTCAATCTGTTTCAAATTCATTTCACTCATTTTGCCTCTATGGCTTTGACAACATATCCGGATTTGTTTACCAGCGCTTCCATTTTTTTTGTCAGATCGTTTGGAAAAGCAATAAAATTGTCCGGCAAAAAAACAACCTTGCCGGAATCTGCAAATGCCTTCTGGATTGCTACTTTAAGACTAAGGTCTCTTACCCTGGCCACCAAAAGGTTTTGATGCACAACCTGTTTTCCCCATCTCTGCTCTATTATAGAGATAGCGCCGGCAAATGCAGATGCATTCTTCCTGAGCCATGAAGTCAGTGGGACCTGGTCAATATTCATAACAATTCTGCCTATTTTGACAGAGTTGGGGAATGCTGTCAATTGCGAGCCGGCCACGCGAAAATTCGAAATCCAGGCCAGAAATTCCAGACTTGCATAAGGAATTGTTGAAATATCCACTATTACGGTGCCGTCATTGGTTTTTTTCAAGAACCGGCCTGGATCCATTTGGGCTCCAGCATCAGCATGATCTTCCGGCAGAGCGTAATATGTATTTCCTGCAAGCGTTTGTTTGGCAAGACACCCTTGCTTCCAGCCGGCATTGCAAACTTTCCGGGGATCGGGCGGGTCTATGCCATAACAAAAAATCTTCAAAAATGATGAGAGTTCATCAGGCAGTATCCATTCACCAGGACTGAGCAGAGAAAGGGCATAGGCTACAGCTTTGGTTGGAGATACAGAACCTTGCCCGGCTTTTTTAGGGCTTTCCTCTTCTTTTAAGGCCAAATCCCAAATAGCTCTTTGCCATTCCACGAGGTATTCGGCACGGAACTCCTTGCCACCCATACGCAATTCCCCATCCTTAATGCACAGGCTGTGCTTTGCTCCATTTGCTTCGAATACATATGCATGGCGGTCTAATATTTCCATCAATTTGTCCCTGACAACGGTCTGGTTGAAATTACCAGGGCCTGGAATGCTTTTGGCCGGACCAAAGGGAAGAGGAAGAAATGGATGAAATGGATGAAATTCTTCCGGAAATCTGAATCGCAGTCTTTCCAGCTTTGTATTCTTTTCCCAGGTTTCATGCTCTTCGGCAAAGAGAATTACTCCCCGGCGAATAAGAGATGTTTTTACCTGCTTAAAAATATCCTTATATTTTTGATTAAAGGTTCCAAAACGCCATTTGCGGCTATTTTCAGTGCCATAGATGCGATCAAAAAATGCCGCATCCACGGTTGCAGAGGTCAATTTCATCAGATGAAGCAGAATAACCTCATCCATTGTCAGTCTGCCGATGGCGTTTGCTACCCCTGTTTCAGACAAGAAAAAGCCTTCAAGAAGATTTCGGGAATTGGCCTCTTTCGAAGTAAAACCCCGGCTTTTACACAGAGCTTTAATGTCCACAGCGGTCAGCTCAAGATGGCACATTTTGTTTACCATTTCTGTTGTATCCAATTTTACAGCTTCCTCCTGATTTTGAGCTTGGTTAATCGTATTAAACCACTACCTTTGAATAGGTTTTTACATTAGGGCTCGCTAAAAAATAACTGGGCGTTGTGTCGACTTGTTTCGGGGTTATGGAACAGATTCAATCGGAAAAAGCTCAAAAATATATTCCATGTCTTTTTCTTATATTTTTCCTGTCCGTCTTTAAAAAAGCTCCCATGTCCAGATTTTCCAAAACCGTGTTCACAGTTCACAGTTATCGGTTCACAGTTTTATGTTTTAATCAACCGCTAACTGTAAACCGTGAACCGTAAACTCTTACTTTACTTCAACATAAACTCCATTTTGTACCTGATACATACAGAACCCTACCCCGATTGCATCGCCACGTTCATCAAAACTAATTTTGCCAAGCGGCGTATCTACATATTCGGTTCTAAGTGCTTTTGATACAGCATCATAATCTGTAGAGCCTGCCTTTTGAATTGCATTCAGCAAACATAGAGAAGCCGAATAAGCATTAAGAAAAAAAGCGCCCGGTTCTGATTCGTAAGTATTTTTGTGGGCCTCAATTACAGCAATGGCCATTGGATTATTGGACGTATCAATCGGCCCTGTAGCGTAAACACCTTCAGCATATTCTCCTGCAACTTTTATAAACGTATTATCTTTAACGCCATCGTCTGAAATAAATACACTTTTCATGCCTTTTTTCCGCATCTGGCTGATTATTTTTGAGGCTTCAGGATGATATCCGCCGAATATAACTGCTTCTGCTCCTGAATGCTTTGTTTTCTGAACAACAGCGGAATAATCAACAGCGCCTGGAGTAACGCCTTCGTACAATACTACTTCTGCTTTATCTGAAGCTTCCAGATATTTTTTCGCAAACTCAGCAAGACCCTTTCCATAATCGCCCTTGTCGTGGAGAACAGCAACTTTTTCAACCTTTAAAACATCTATTGCAAAATCAACTTCAAGTCTTGCCTGTGTATCATCAGAAGCAATTGTACGAAAAAAATTAGGGTAGTCACCGCTCTGTGTAAGTGCAGGATTGGTGCAGGAAGGAGACATGATAATAATATTTGAGTCCTTATAAATACCAAGAGCGGCCTTTGTGGCGCCGCTGCATATATGACCTAAAACAATATCAACGCCTTCCGTAACCAGCTTGGTGGCTGTATTGGTGGCCATTTCCGGTTTACAAACATCGTCTTCAATCAACAACTCAACCTTTCTCCCGAGAATGCCGCCCTTTGCATTAATATCCCGAACCACCAGCTCTGCCGCTCTTACAGAAGGAATACCGTAAGATGCCAGATCTCCGCTGTGCGCTCCTGCAACACCAAGCTTGATCGTTTCAGCCGATTTATGGGAAGCATCAGAAGTCTTTTCAGATTCACCGCATGAGATAAGAAAAAATCCGCACAAAATAACTAAAGCTAAGGGAATAGGCTGTTTCTTAAAACTACTCTTCATAATAATTTATCCTTCAATAAATACAGCTAATTATAAAATATAGGCCAATAAAAAAGTTAGGCTTTTTATAATAATATGACCGTCTTGAGTCAAGATAAAAGAATTTATAACAGAAATTTACAAACCCATTTTTATGTAATATTAACCAGCTACGGGTGAGCTTCAGGTGTGGTGCGTGAGTTTTTCCTGATTTGAATTTGATTATACCTGAAGCGAATATAGTTTTAAAAAGCTAAAATGTTACGAGTGTATAAATTTATTTCAAAAATCCTTGCCGTTTCATTAATATGTTTATAATAAAATAGATAACTGTTCACGGTTTAAAAAAAGAGAAGGTCGAGGAGAACTATGGGGTACTCTTTTGAAGATTTATATGCGAAAGAATTAATTCAAGAGTTAAAATCAATGTCCAAAATGCTTCAATCGTTGCATGGTTCATTGAAAAACCGTGAACCGTGAACTGTGAACTGTGAACCGTGAACCGTTTATAAGGAGTTAACGCTTATTTTGAAAAGAATAGGAATAGTTGTAAAGGCGGATGCAAAGGCCGGAAAAAAGGCCGATGAACTTGAAAAATGGCTGCGGTCAAAAGGCATGGATGTTGTAAGGAAAGAAACTTCTCCTCCTCGAAAATTTTCGATCCCAGGCGAATCCTCTGCGCCACCGGATCTTTCTTGTATTTTCGTCCTGGGTGGTGATGGAAGTTTTTTAAACGCTGTCTGCTGGATAGGAGAGCAAAACATCCCCATCCTCGGCGTAAAGTTTGGCGAAGTAGGTTTTCTGGCGGAAATTACAGAAGAAAGCCTGTTTGCTGTGGCTGAATCTATTTTGAATGAAGATTTTACCATAAAGCCCAGGATGCGCCTTCTTGTAAAGGTTTTTAGAGAAGGAAAGGAAATTGCCCGCGAAACTGTCCTGAACGATATGGTTATTAACAGGGGGGCTTTTGCCAGGCTGGCACATATAAAAACATATATAGATGATAACTATTTGACCACTTATAGCGCCGACGGCCTTATCGTGGCAACCCCAACCGGTTCTACAGCCTATTCGCTTGCCGCCGGAGGGCCTATTATACATCCGGATGTAAAAGGAATAATAATGACACCTATTTGCCCCTTTACTCTAACAATACGACCTTTAATAGTTCCTGAATCAGTATCCATAAAAATCATGCTTGAAGAAAAGTCGTCAGACGTTATGCTTACTTTTGACGGCCAGGCGAGTCTCGAAATAAATGAGAAAGATACTATTATCGTGGAAAAAGGGTCCCATCCTATCAATATGATAACCATGGAGGACAGACCCTATTTTGATGTTTTAAAGACTAAATTACGTTGGAGTGGCGGTCGTGTTTAGGGTTTTAAAAAGACCGGCATGGTAATTAGGGACTTGGAAATAAATAATATACCATCTTGCTTGTCTTTTTGCCCATCTTCGGCGTTGCGGCTTTCGTTACATAGCTTTGCTATGCGCCTTCAGCCGCGCCTTGAAGATGAACAAAAATCCTGCGCAATCTTGGTATATTATTTATTTCCAAGTCCCTTATAACTGTTTGTGTGTTTTTCATATTTGTATGCTTAAACAACTTTCCATTAAAAATTTTACAATAATTGAAAATCTTCATATATGCTTTTCAGATGGTCTAACCATATTAAGTGGTGAAACCGGAGCAGGCAAATCCATCATTATAAATGCCGTTAATCTTTTGCTGGGCAGCAGAGCATCGGCAAAACTCATTAGAACAGGCGCTGAAACTGCTGAACTTGAAGCATTATTTAAAATAACTCCGGAAAGCAGAGTTTTCAAAATTCTTGAAGAGCAAGGTGGCAAGCCATCTGAAGAATTATTGATAAGAAGAATTATTTCCCGCGGAGACCGGCACAGAATTTACATAAACGGACATTTTGCAACTATACAGATGTTGAGCCGGCTAACTGAAAATATGACCAGCATATCCGGGCAGCATGCTCATCAGGGTCTTCTAAAAGAAGATTTTCAACTGATGGTTATTGATCAGTTCGGTAGTCTGATATCTGTACGTTCCAAAAATTCCAGGCTTTTTCATGAAATTATTCCATTAATTCAGAAGCTTCGTAAACTTAATAACATACGAGACAGGCAGGCGGAACACATTAATTTGCTGGAATTTCAAAAAAAAGAAATTATAGACGCTTCTATAAAACCCGGAGAAGATGCCTCCCTTGAACAGGAAAGAATAAGATTAAAAAATGGAGAAGAGCTTTATAAAGCTGTGTACAGCAGTATTGAAGAACTTTACAGCGCAAACGGAGCTATAGTTGAAAGGCTTGTTGAGGTGAAAAAGAATCTTGAGAGGGCAAGTGAAATAGATCCAGAGCTGTCATCAAAAGCAAAAGACCTGAACAAGGCTTCTTTTCGAATAGAGGATATAGCTGAGGAGCTTAGAACTTACCTGAAAATTATACCACTGGATGATAAGCGCCTGGAAGAGGTGGAATCGCGCCTGGATATCCTCACAAGATTGAAGCGTAAATACGGAGGAACCCTTGAATCGGTAATTTCGCATCTTGAAACCATAGATCAAGAACTTTCCGGAATTGAAAACATCTCCGGCCAAATAAATGATATTGAAACAAAGCTTTCGGAATTGCATAGAGAATTATCCATGTTATCCTTAGATATTTCATCTAAAAGATCGCAAACCGCAAAATTACTTGCAAAAAAAGTTGAAAAGGAGCTTGTCTCACTTCGAATGTCCGGGACCAAATTTAAGATATCTTTACAAACAATACCGGCAAGCGACAACTCAGATCCCCACCTTGTTGTTAAAGGAAATACTATAAATGAAACAGGAATTGACCAGGCACGTTTTTTGATCGCCCCTAATGTGGGAGAAGACCTTAAACCTATGGCAAGTATAGCCTCCGGAGGTGAACTCTCAAGAATTGTCCTTGCTTTAAAGGCTATTTTGGCCGAGAAAGGATCGGTCGAAACCCTGGTTTTTGATGAGGTGGATGCCGGAATCGGAGGAAGTGTGGCCGAAGCTGTTGGTAAAAAGCTGTCTAAACTTGCCCGCTATCATCAGATAATCTGCATCACACATCTGCCGCAGATCGCAAAATTCGGCGATAATCATTTCAGGATAACAAAAAATGTTTCGCAGGGCAGAACTATCACCTCTATAAACCCGCTAAATGAAAAAGACCGCATAAAAGAAATAGCCAGAATGCTGGGCGGCATGGAAATTACAAAGACAACTCTTGAATATGCACGTGAAATGCTTCAAAGCTGACGGCTTTGTAAAAAGTCTTTGATGCGCAAGAGATTGGTGCAGGTCGAGTAAAAAATAGCTCAACTTAAGTATGATTTAGTTATTTGAAAGAGGAAAGATAGTATGAAAAAAACAATATTATTTATGGCAGCCGTGGTATTAGGTCTTTGCGCCTGTCAGACAACAAAGATAAACCTTGAAAGCTATCACGGCATGACCAGGCCTTACCTTATAGGCCAGCTTGGCCCGCCTGACGCAAAGGAACCGGATGACAAAGGAGGAGAGATCTGGATATACCAGGAAAAGGAAGTTTCCGTGTGGCCAGGTACTGTAACCACCTATAAGCAGAAAGGTGCTGACAAGACGACTATTAGGAAAGAAAAGAGAGTTTATCCCCCGGAACGACGTGTGCGTATTATCAACACATCTTTCTATATTGACAAGAACGGTGTAATCTACGACTCAGCATATGGTTATAGAGATATCGTGCATTGATTGTCGGCAAGCAAGCGGATCAACACCTCTCTGATAGAGATAGGCACAGCGCCCAATAAAAGCCGATGCACCAGGACAGATGAAATCTGTTTAAAAAAATACATAAAAAAGTCAAGCAGTTAAATTAAGCGATCAACGGCCTGAAAAAAATTATCATGTCAATCGTGTATATCCTGGTCAAAAAATATAGGTATCTTTATCATTGATGCTATCCAACTTCTGTATAACACTACAAAATTATAGTTATTCAGCTAAAAAATTACAAAAAATCAACATTTACTCGTCAAGAAAAGCGTTCGGTGTCGCGTCTTGATTAGCGCATTAGCTGACATCTGTTTAAGGCTGATACATTGAGGTGGAGATCGATCAAAAGCTTGAATTGTAAATTAATGTTTGACAATTAAGCCACTGTCATTTAGCAAAATCAGTATGGGTAGAGAGCAAGCAGGACACTGTTTTTGAACGCCCAGGGCAGTGCTGAGTTCCCTTTACAAATTCTTTGCTTCCTGATGAATAGGAGAGCTTTTCGAACCGGTTCCATAATCGTCAGGTTTTTAGCCTGTAATGCCGTGTGGCACTTTCATCCAGCATTTTCGACAGACCAAAAAGAGTGTAAAACAAAGGCGGTTATAAAAATACCTTATAATTGGCATTCAACGCCTTTGCCAGTTTTTGGGCATTTTTCTTTCCGATTGGCCTTTTCCCGTTTTCCATCTCTGAAATGTGCCTCTGGGGTATTCCGGTACATTCCGAAAGCTCCTTTTGGGTCATTCGTCCACATCATCTCGTCCCAATAAACACGATCTCAACCCTCAAGGCACAGGGCTTTCGAAAACAATACGGCAAGAAAAATTGGAAATTGGTGTCAATTGGGGGGCAAGTCCGCTCTTGACTCTATCGGATTGTAGCCAAGGAGAAGAATGTTTTGACCGATAAAAAACTTGACAAATTCTTCTGTCCAATTGTACTTTGGTAGAAAGTAAACACAACCAATTATTTAAACAGAAAGGAGGTGCACCTTGGCGCTTAAAATCAAAGCGACTCCAAAGCTGAATAAAAAAGATTCCGAAAATTTTATCAAGCGCGTCGAAGCAAAAAGTGCGGTTCCGTCACATCCTATTCCCACGCCTAAGCTTGCTCGCTTTGCAGCGAAACTTATGAAACATGCCAATTCTGTGCCGTCGAAATCACATAAATGATGAGTTGTTTGTCCTCGATAAAGTAAAAAAATTTTCCATAACAACAAAGTGCGATTGTGGAAACCAGGACTTAAATGAGTTCTTCCACAAGGATGCTGTTCACTACTTGAAAGCACTCTTCACTACGGACAACAGAACCGGTTGTAGATTCTTGACTATCGACGCTTACAATAGAAAAGAGGTCTTAAGATTTTACAAAAAAAATGAATTTGACTTCTTGCACGATGAAGACAAAGAAGAGCCCACAAGAATCATGTTTTATGACCTAAAACGTTTTAGCCTGACTACGTGAGTAGTCACTAATAATAAAATACAAATGATAAAAGTGAAAGATAACCAGTGGAATATGAAGCCTGATCAGGATAAAGCCTTGATGCTTGCTAAACGCCAATTAGCCGAGCTGGTTTTTGATGCAGTAAACCTGGAAGGCATCAATTTTACCCTGCCGGAAATCCAAACGCTATTAGATGGAGTAACAATTGGCGGACATAAGATATATGATCAGCAAATTGCTCTAAACCAGGGTAAAACATGGCGTACTTTATTTGAATGGATTGAAAAAGGTCGGTTTGAAGTCACGGCTGAAAAAGCATGTGAACTTCTTCAAATAGCAGGCAAAGAAGAAGCTTTGGAATGTGGCGGATTCCGTTCTGGCGGGGTTACTATTGCAGGCACTGAGTATATGCCACCGGAAGCCGTTATGTTGCCTGCTTTATTTGATAATATGGTGGCTCAAGCCTATAAAATAGCGGATATTTATGATCGGGCAATCTTCTTATTTCTTACGATGGCTCGATGTCAATTTTTTTATGATGTAAACAAACGCATGGGACGTTTCATTATGAACGGGCTATTGTTGAGTGCCGGGTATCCTGCGATTAATCTTCCTGCCAAGAGACAGTTAGAATTTAATCAACTGATGCTGGCTTTTTACGAATCTGGTGATCAGAAGCCGATGAATACCTTTCTGCGTTCTTGCCTGGATGAACGAATCATAAAAATCATGAAGGCCTAACCCGGACAAGCCGGAAGATCTCAAAGTTCAAAACAAAAAAATAGAACATCACAAAAAGGGCATTGGTAATTTTGGATAGTTTTATATATCGCAATACGTTGAAATAATACAATAAAAATTGTTTAAACCTATTCTTGTTTAACAATGCCAAATTTTTTAACGGTACTTCTTTCGAGTTCTATCATTTTTATTTTCAGATTCTTTCCTCCGGCGAACAGGCCGATTGTATTATTGCTTCGGATTACTCTGTGACATGGTATAAGGATCGGAAAGGGGTTTTTGGCAAGTGTGGTGCCTACGAAACGATAGGCATTGGGTCTGTTAATGGCTTCAGCGATTTCTTTGTATGAACTCAGTTTTCCATATGGAATTTTTGCAGTGGCTGAATATACTGATTTTTGCAACATAGTAAGTCTCCCTGCATCCAGCCATTCCCATGAAAGCCTAAGCATATGAACAGGCGTCCCATTAAAATAATCTATTATTAATTTTGATATAATAATAGCTTTTTGATGCGGCTTGTAATTTTGCTGTTTGTTTTTATTATTTGTTTTAGGAAGAACTATTCTTGTTAGTAAAAACGGACTTTTTTTATAAAAAATTGCAGAATAACCAAACTTTGTCTGGAAAATAAAATGATGGATAATTTGATCTTCTCTCATAACCTTTTACCGGGACAATAAGGAAGACAGTTCGGGCAGATTGCCATTATTGTCAAACTGAAAAGGAGTCCATTCTGTTATCTGTTTTAGATTGGGATTTGATAAAATATCCGGCAAAAGTGCTTTTGAAACCTGTAAAAGTTCGAGGGTTGCTGTATCTTTAATCCTGACGATACGTGCCTCTTCCGTTGAGTTTAAACCAATGGTTTTTGAACATGCTTCAAGCGATTCACGGTCTGTATCAAAATGTATCGGTATTGCCGCTTTTTCAGGCGAAATCGCTGTGATCGCATTTGTATATGTTTTTTTAAAATCCAGTGCATTGACAAGCCGTTTTGTGGTAATGTCTGCAAGGCCGATTCCATGACCATTGCCATCTGAATCAGGTGATAAATTCCTTACAAATATACGTTTAACATGGGGAGCCGTATAAAAATCTCCCATGATATCCCTGTGTCTGCCTGTAATATTGGAATCCATGCCGATTCCACTGATATTTTTGCCGATATAATCTATGATTAATATATCGAGAAGGTCAAATGGGATATGTCCCATCATTGCGGCAGCATCTTTGAGAAGTATTTTTTCGCGTTCTATAATTGATGATGGTAGAATTGCTTCTGCATGGGCTAAATCCCCAAATCCATCTTCCAGAAGGGCTATTCCGAAAAGAATATTACACTTATTAATTATAATTTTTGCAGCATCTTCAATAATTCTGAAGCTATTCTTTATAGCGCATTGATGAAATTCAGCCGCACCTTTTGCTTTGCCGAGACCTATTGACAGCATCTTGCACAGGCCGCTTTCTATATCAGCCCTGAACTTGGTATGGTTCTTTATTCTATTAATAATTACTATATGATCTGCCTTTAAAGCTGCTTTTGAAATATATATTTTCGGACCTTTTGGAACCTCGCTTATACATTCAACATTCATATCCGAAACAACAGGAACTCCCATCGCAGATTCCGTGATCCCAAGTTTTGCAAGGACATCCCTCTGACCGTCACTTGTGGCACCCCCGTGACTTCCCATGGCTGGTATTATGAAAGGCTTGAGTCCCTTTGTTTTTAGAAAGCTCAAACAATAGTAAAGGATTCCGTCAATTTTACTGATGTTTCTACTCCCAACTGCCACAGCTACGGTTTCTTCAGGCTTTATACTATTGGAAATGGGTAATGACGATAGAGCAGATAATATTTTAGCAGATAAATCCTTACCTCCTGATTTATGAAGCTTTTGTTTTACAAGAGCCATGTCAGGATATTTTATTATAGAATTATTATCAGGCATTATCTAAGGGAACAAAGATATAAATCAATTACATATTGCAGCAAAAAGAAAGGGAATAGGCCATCGTATGTTTTTGGTGGATGCTTATGGCGGAGTTTTATGCTTCCGTAAAGAAATCGTTTTGATTATTTTTTCAGAAAATTAAAAAGGTGGGCTTGTGGCCCACCTTAATAGCTAATAGAAAAATAAAAAAAGTGCGAATTAATTAAATCTCTTCAACGGTAATAGCGCCTTGTTCGCAAACTTCGATGCATGTTTCACAGCCAAGACATTCATCCTCATTAGCTACGAATGCTTTGCCATCCTTCATTTCCAGAACATCAGAAGGGCAATTTTCCACACATTCTTCACAACCTTCACATTTGTCCAGGTCGACAGTAGGTTTAAAAGCCATTTGAAAAAGTCTCCTTTCTTAAAAAATTAATTAACGATTATAAAATCAAACTTGATTTTTTACATATCAAAAATGTCATTATACCAATTAATAATGATAGTCAAGTATTCTGATAAATTTTGATAATTTTTTCTGGGGTAATAATTATAAGCAGCTAACTCGTGAAAATCTGTGTAATCTGCGTAATCTGTGGATTAAAATTCAACAAATCCTATCAGAGTATTGTTAAATCCGCTTTTCTTATTTATTTCTTTAACAGGCGTTTTATGCCAGGCACTGCGGGTAAAAAAATTATAAGGAGATTCGCCCGGGACAAGATATAGTGTTAATGAAACTTTTTTGCCGTCGTCTTTATCAAAAGGCGATTTAATTTTGATGTCTTCTGATGCAGGCAGGGGATTTTCCTGAAGTAATTCAAGCTGCTTGATTAAACTTTTTTGCCATTTTTCTGTCTTTTTATCCCTGCTGTTGGTCAGAGGTATTGAATCAATACTAAGTACAATTTTTGCCTCAGGGGTTTTTTCTACCAGATGCTCAACAACTGAGCGGCTGTTTGTTATAAACAGGTTTGACATATCTTGATCGTATTGCAGCAAATGTGTCCATGCAATAATTCGATCAAGTGTCATATACTCGCTTTGATAATCTATTTCTACTGTTTTTTCTTTATCATTTTTTTTAAATGATAATTCATCTTTTCCTTTGAGATTATCAATTAGATTCAATGTTTTTTCTTCCGATAATAGAAGCTCTTTGTTTATTTCCCAGCTTTGCGAGTCGAATTCCTGGGCCATATGAAGAAAAATTCTTGCATTTAAAAGAGAGTCCTGCTTTTTTTCGTTCTGTTGTTTCTGCTTCTTTTTTTTTATATCTGCTTTGATTTGTGATGTGTAGGATTCGCCAAAAAAGGGAATTATATCCGGCTTTGTCTTAAAAAAAGCCAGTTCACTTTCCTGATGAATGTTTGCCCAGTTTTTGTAGTCTTTTAGAATGTTATCAATTTTATTCTCATCTCCCTTAACTGGAATGCGAATTTCAAGCAAATCGCTATCAGCCGGTTTTTGCATACTTTCAGGTATTTTTAGATTTGAAGGCTGGTAAACGACAATCTGTTTGAAAAAGGCGGAAAGCGCCTCCAAAACCGGTTCGGAAATATACGTAAATGGAAAATATATGGGTTTCATGATTTCCTCTATTCAAATTATCACCTCCAGAGAGGCTGTGTTTATATTAAGTTCTCAAAAGTACCCCGACACGTTGTTAAGTGAGCTAAAGTGCCTAAAGTTGCGGTACGCCTTCGGCGTGCTAATCGATAATCCAAAGCTACAAAGGTTTGCCCACTCGTACATTGATGACTTTAGGCACTTATATTCATCTTCTGGTCTTTAACTGTAACTCCAAGTGATATTAGCTGTTTACGTATGTTATCAGCAAGATCCCAGTTTTTTTCTGCTCTGGCCTTATTCCTTTCCTCAATCAGGCGCAGGATTTCAGGATTTGAAATTTCATCTCCAAAGTTAAATATTCCCAGCACTGAATCAATATTTCGAAATGCATCTATAATCTTGGAGGCATCATCTTTGCCGAGCATTTTTTTCAGGATCAATATGTTTATTTGTTTTATGATATTAAAAATCGAAGCCAGTGCTGCTGAAATATTCAGATCATCGTCCATGGCGGCAACAACGCCATGTTTAATATCATAAATAAGCTGGTCAAGTTCGGGATAAGAAAGCTCGTCTTTTAAATTCATCAAAGAATTAATACAGATATCAAGTCTTTTTAAGGAATGTTTGGCATATTCGAGCCGTTCGACTGAGAAATTAATGGGTTTTCTGTAATGGCTTGAAAAAAGCCAGTACCTTATTTCTCTTCCGGAAAAGCCGAGATCATAGAGTTCTTCAAGAGTAAGCCTATTTTCTTTGTAATTAATGTTCTTGTCGTTAATCAGAACCTGATCACAATGAATCCAGTATTTGGCCAGTGGCTTGCCGGTTAAAGATTGAGCTATAGCTATTTCATTTTCGTGATGGGGAAATACGAGCGCTCTGCTGCTTGTATGGATATCAAAGAATTCGCCAAGATATTTCATGGACATGGCGGCACACTGTATATGCCATGACGGGCGAACATTGCCCCAGTCTGTCTTGACATATATTCCCCTTTTGAGTTCTGAGAGCCTGGATCTTTTGAAAAGAGTAAAATCTCGTGGATTGTCCTTTTCATATTCATCCAGCTCTACTGTTGCTCCGATTTTTATCTTGTTTAAGTCAATACCTGATAGTTTTCCATAATCTGAAAAACGGGAAATATCAAAATAAAGCGAACGGAGTTTTTCATATGCAAATCCTTTATTAACGAGTTTTTCAGCCAGCAAGACCATATCTTCGATATGTTCGCTTGTCTTTGGATATTCCGCGGCAGGTTTAATGTTAAGGTCGGCCAGATCTTTTTTAAAATAATCAATGTATTTCTCTGTAAATTTAGAGAGAGAAAGACCCGCTTTTTCAGAACCATTTATGGTTTTATCATCCATATCAGTTATATTCATGATGTGGGTAACAGAATAGCCTCTGAAATCAAGATAACGGCATAGAAGGTCGGCAAAGACAAAACGCCGGCATTCTCCCATGTCCATTCTGGCGTGAGCTGTAGGGCCGCATGAATATATGGAAACCTTTCCTGGCTGAATCGGATCAAATGGTTCTTTAGTCCGGCTCATTGTATTGAAGAATTTAAGGCCGACTTTGTTTTGTACTGTAAAAAGTGGTGTGCTGAGGTAGCGCTCACCACCGTCCGGGAATATTACAACTATTGTACCTTCGGCCATGGTTTCAGCTTCTTTTCCGGCGATAACCATAGCTGCACCACTGCTCATGCCGACGAAAAGGCCTTCTTTTTTTGCAAGTTTCCTTGTCATTTCAAAGGCTTCTTCGTCTTCAATATTAACTATTTTATCAAGACGGGTTTTTTTAAAAATTTCCGGGCGGTATGCCTCCTTCATATTCTTTAAGCCCTGAATTTTATGCCCGAGGTAGGGTTCAACGCCAACTATCTTTATATCAGGGTTGTATTCTTTCAGCCTTTTTGAGACGCCCATGAGAGTACCGGTTGTTCCCAAGGTTGCAACAACCATTGATACATTGCCTTTGGTTTGTTCCCAGATTTCTTTGGCTGTTCCATGATAGTGCGCCAGGCAGTTGGCTTTATTATTGAACTGATCTGTCATATAGTATGTATCCGGGTTTTCCAGCGCCAGATTATATACCTCCTCAATGGCGCCATCTGTACCGAGACGACCAGGGGTCAGTAAAATTTTAGCGCCCCGAGCCTTCAGGATTTTTTGCCTTTCAACGCTTACAGACTCAGACATTGTTAACAGCAGTTTATATCCTTTTACGGCGCATACCAGAGCAAGTCCGATTCCTGTGTTACCACTTGTAGCCTCGATAACCGTCTTGTTGTGTGTAAGTAAACCGGATTTTTCCGCTTCCTCAATCATATAAAGAGCGGTTCTGTCTTTTATCGAACCTCCCGGGTTAAAATATTCCAGTTTTGCGAGTATCTTAACCTTTGGATTCGGGTTTAATTTCCTTATTTCTACTAGCGGCGTATTGCCTATGGCAGCTAAGATAGAATTAATCATTGGCTTTATATCCATTTTGCAGATAAAATCTTTATTATATCATTTTTAACCTGATTTTCATCATTTGATGCATCAACAATTCTGAATCTCAAAGGCTCTTTTTTAGCAAGCTCAAGGTAGCCGGATCTTACCTTTTGGTGAAATGAGAGGGTTTCTTTTTCAAAGCGGGTTTCAAGGGCAGTCCTTGAGCCGTTTTCTATTTGTTGCCATGCGCGCATTAAGCCTGTTTCAGCCGGCAGGTCAAGAAGGATTGTTATGTCAGGTTTTAAATTTTCAAAGACTAATTCATGCAACCTGATTATAAGTCCTATATCAAGTCCCCTTGCAAAGCCTTGATAGACAACTGTGGCATCATAATAACGATCACATAAAACGGTTTTGCCTGAAGATAAGGATGGATATATAAATTTTTTAATATGCTGAGACCTGTCTGCCATATACAGAAGAAGCTCAGTTAGAGGATCCATATCTCTGCTTTCGGGATCAAGAAGGATAGCCCGAATTTTTTTTCCGGTCTTTGTACCTCCCGGCTCCCTGGTTATAACGCAGTCCTGTCCTTTACTCTGCAAGAATTCAGCTATATTCTTTATCTGAGTCGTTTTGCCTGAACCTTCTATGCCTTCAAGAGTTATAAACATTTTAATCAGTTAATTCTTCTTTATTTTTTCCTATGTAAAAAAAACGTTCCAGTAATCTGTGAAAGGAAGTCCATTTTTCACCGGGATTTTCCTTGGCAATAAATTCCCGTATGCCGTTTACCTTTGAATCTATCTCGTCGATATAGTTGAGTAATACAGCATCAATCGTTTTGGGTGGTTCAGGCGAACCAAACTCTCTTGTTCCATGATGGCTTACAATCATATGTTTGATTAATAATGCCTGTTCATCAGGAAAATTTTTAATATTTTTGAGTTTTTCCTCGATCATCTGTACGCCTATGACAATATGGTTAAGCAGCCTTCCTTCGTCTGAATAATCTATTTTAATTTTATAGTCGAATTCCCTTATTTTCCCAATATCGTGGAGTATTGCGCTTGTAATAAGAAGATCCCTGTCAATTCCTTTATAGTGAGCGGCAATTTTATCTGCAAGCAGTGCCATAGACAGTGTATGTTCAATAAGGCCGCCAATGTATGCGTGATGCATTTTTTTTGCTGCGGGAGCGGTCTTAAATTTGGAGACAAATTCATCATCATTCCAGAAAGCCTCAAGAAGATTTTTTAAATACAAGGTTTCAATGGTTTCGGTAAATTTTAACAGGCGCTCAAACATATCGTCTCTGTTAAATTTGGATTCCGGCAGATAGTCTGAAGGATCAATTGAGTCTGCTGAGCATGTTTCTATATTCTTAATAACTAATTGAAGAGAACCCCTGTATTCTGTAACTTTTCCCTTCACGCCGGCGAAGTCGCCAGCGGATATTTTTGCTGATATCCGGTCGACATTATCCCACACAATACCCTTTATAATACCTGTTTTGTCTGAGAGAGAAACATTTAAGAAATTATTTCCGTCTTTTTTCTGCGCCAGATTTTTTTCAGACAGCACAAATATGTCATCGATAATATCGCCCGTCTTAATTGAATTGATGAATTGCTTTTTCATTAAATACCACCGGTGGTCATGATTTTTTTGAATAGTTGAGGTGGGAAAAATAAAACAGGGTATTGTCATATTAAAGACAATACCCTGTTTTGTTTTTTAACTAATTTTTAACTAAGTCTGGTTTTTTTATTAAGCACCAGCGCCAAACAGTGCTGCAATTGCACCTGCCTGAGGATGGGCATAGATAAGAATCAGAGAGATAACCAGAGCATAAATACACAGTGACTCAATCATAGCGAGACCGATCAGCAGGGTAACTGTTACTTTACCTGATGCTTCGGGATTTCTTGCAATACCCTCAACTGCAGATTTCAGACCAATACCCTGTGCGATACCGCAACCAAAAGCTGCTACAGCAATGCCGAAACCAGCAGCAGTAACACTCGCAATAAAGAATTGTAATGCTTGTTCACCCATAAAACTCTACCTCCTTTTTAAGATTTTTTTATTTTGCTTCTTCCATTATCCCATTATTTAATAGCAAATAAATTGCGTATTATTATTTTTTAATGCGCATGTTCCATTGCGCCGGTAAAATACATTATTGAAAGCAAAAAGAAAACAAAGGCCTGAACTAAAGAGACAAATATACCAAGCGCCATGATCGGCAGGGGAGCAAAGAAAAGGCCGGCAAGTCCAAAAAGAATACCCAGAACAAGTTCATGGCCCATCATATTACCGAAAAGCCTGAACGTGAGTGAGAGAATACGTGCCACATGACCTATTAGTTCAATCGGGAAAATGATGGGAATCATCCACCATACAGGGCCAAGAAAATGTTTAATATATTTTACTCCATGATACTTAAGACCGATAACGTGAGTAAAGATAACCACGGGAAGCGCGCATGAAAGAGTTGTATTCAGACTGGCGGTTGGAGGAAAAAAGCCTGGTACAAGTCCTATTAGATTACATACAAAAATGTAAAGAAATACAGTTGCAGCTATAGGGAAAAGCCACCTGCCTTCTTCTCCGGTAACACTGATCATAAAGTCTTCCATGCCGGAGAGTAGAACTTCAAAAACGTTTTGTGCTTTTGAAGGAATCATGCTTATACTCTTTGTTGCAATTACACCTAAAGTTATAAGTAAAATCATAATAACCCATGAGTAAATTACGTGTGGAAATGAGTGAGCAAAGTGACCAAGCCCGATAAACTCGAAAATTTTGACAAAAAATAAATATGGATGTTCCACTTTAAATTGCCTCCTTCAAAAATAGTTTTTTTATTTCACATATAGTTGCAAGCATTATACTTGCAACCACAACGGAAAGACCAATAAAAAGCCCTATAGGATCAACATAATGATTTGATATAAGTAGAAATATAATAAAACCGCTTACAATAAAGCGGACATAATATTTGCCTAAAATAACATTATGAGAAGCTGAATGCGGGGTGCTGAAAGCCTTTTTAAGGGTTCGGGAAAGCATATGAAAGTTTATTGTAACAATCAGTCCTCCAAATATAATTCCCCTTGCGAAATTCGGTGTAGTAATTAAAAAGCCGACAATGCTGGCAATACACAACAATATCCAGTTTGTTATTGTGATAAATTTTATGAGACGTTGTTCAATAATCACAGCTTTAATCTTTCGCTCAGAATTTCCTGCTCTTTTTTATTGCAAGTCCTATGTTTCTATAACCAGCCGCAATCCCCAAACAAAGGAATATAAGCATAAACCAGGGCGATGTGCTATATCTCTTGTCAATATAGAGACCTATAGCAAGTCCAATAAAAATTGAGAGAGCTACAGACAAGCCAATACTACTATAAAATGCAAGCTCTCTCCATGACTTTCTTGATTCTTTTTTCATGATTTGGAAGCCTTATCATTGATTGTTAGACAGGCTTAAATCAGACCATGTTGGATTAAGTCTTCTAACACAGGATTATAAGCAAGTCAATGTAAAAATATTTTAGATTAAGATTTAACTAATTTAATAAAATTATTAGGTATTCTTCACGACAAGTCAAAAGTAGTTTACACTTTGTTGATCTTGTATTTTGGCAGTGAAATTGGAAATTAGAAAAAATACAAAGATGTAGATGCGTTACCTAATTTCAAATTTCCAGTTTCGACATCGGCATTCAATTAGATAATACACGCTTTTTCGAAAAAAGTGTAAACTGGTGAATGAAGGATGCCAATTATTAAATAATATTTATTAGAACTTAATTGCCTTTGTATCAAAAACCGGTCCGTCCAGACATGCGTGCAGATATTTTTCTGGTGTTTTTTTGCTTTCAACAGCACAGCCAAGGCAGGCGCCAATACCGCAAGCCATTATTGTTTCGATTGAAACCCGGCATGGTATTGAATGCATTTCCGATATAAGTGCAAGAGATTTCAGCATAGCTGTGGGGCCGCAACCATAAATAATATCAGGATGGTTTTCCTTAATTGATGTTTCAAGAATATCAGTAACAAGTCCTTTTCTGCCGGCACTTCCATCTTCCGTCGCAATGAGAACCTTCATTCCTATTTTTAAGAAGTCATCTTTGCATAACAAATCATGCTTTGATCTGCCTCCCAGAAATACCGTACATTTTGAGATGTCAGTGTTTTTTTGCAGGTATGAAGCCAAAAAAAGCATTGGAGCAACTCCTACCCCGCCTGCAACAATAAAAACGTTATTATAATTATCCGAAGTTATAAAGCTATTACCTAAAGGGCCTATAATATCTATGATATCACTCTCTACGCACATTGACAGCTTTTTAGTGCATTTTCCGACCACCTTGTAAAGTACTTCAATTCCCTCTAAGGCTCCATCCTTTAATATAAGTCTGTGTATGGAAAAAGGGCGACGAAGAAGGGGATTAATCTGGTCTGCAAAACGAAGCATTATAAATTGTCCGGGTTTTGCGTATGAATATTTTATATTACACCTGAGACCTATTCTGTAATAGAAAGGAGCTAATTCTTTGTTCCAGAGAACCCTGGTTTTTTCCTGATGCATATAATATTCCATAAAAAGGCTATTTCAGCCCGATGACGGCGGCAAATCTTCCGGTAGTACCTTCTCCACGAAAGGAAAAAAAGAGATCAGTATTACACTTAGTGCAGATATTGCTTGAATGTATATTTTTGATTAATAGACCGGCATCAAGAAGTTGGTTACGACTTAGTGCCCAGAAATCAAAAAGATTATCATTATCTTTATATTTCCATAAGTTAAAAGGAATTTCTTTTTTATAGTTAACAAATTCCGCACAGCATGGCCCGAGAGAGGGACATATGCCTGCAATGATATTTTTTGGCCTGCAGCCAAACTTTTTTTCCATTTCTTTTATTGTCTTGACGGTTATATTTTTTATACTGCCGCGCCAGCCTGAGTGAATGTTTGCGACTACATGCTGCGCAGGATCATATAGAAGCAATGATTGGCAGTCTGCGACCTGTATTACAAGGTACTTGCTTAAACTATCGGTTATCATTGCATCCCCGGCAAAAGGGGCATTGCTGCGGACTTTGTCGTTTTTTGCTAAAACAATAATTTGAGTTTCATGTCTTTGCTTTGCATAGATAAATTCTTTTCCCTTGATGCATCTGCATAAAATATCTCTGTTTTGCTCCACAATTTTGGGATGGTCTCCTACCTCGAAACTGACATTCAGGCTTTTATATGGCTCTTTGCTGTAACCGCATTTTCTTGTAAAGATTCCGTGCTGGATTTCAGAAAAGCCTGCAAGGTCGGGAAACTGAAAAAATAAAATACCGTTTTTATCATTTAAGAGCACATCATAAGTCCTTTGTTAGTAACGGTTCACGGTTGTCGGTTTACAGTTTTTTAAATGAAATTATGCGACGGCTGAAGTATTTTAACCGTTAACTGTGAACCGTTAATATCTTTTGTATGATTGATGATGTTGAGATTTTGGGAACAAGCGGCACTCTTACAACCCGACCCCCATTTTTTTTCACAAAGTCAGCTCCAATTATTTTGTCTTCTGGCCAGTCAGCTCCCTTTACAAGGACATCCGGCTTTATGGCCTGAATCAGTTTTAAGGGATCAGGCTCATTAAAAACAGTAATATAATCCACGCACAACAGACCCGCAAGAACTTCAGCTCTTTGATCCTCACATATAATCGGTCTTTTACCCCCTCCTTTTATAGTGTTAACGGATTTGTCGGAATTTAAGCCAACTACAAGGATTTCCCCTTTTGCTTTTGCTGCAGTAAGGTAACGTACATGTCCTACGTGCATAATATCAAAGCAACCATTTGTAAAAACAATTTTTTTACCCTGCCTGTGAAACAGACTGATTTTTTCCAAAAGATCTTTTAGATTTATAATTTTAGACATTGTATGCATGTAATGGTTTGAAGACCCCATTGTTTCTCTTTATTCCGACAAAATGGCATTTCTTAGATGAGCCAGACTTATAGAGGAGAGGTAATTCAACTTCTCTGGGTAGATAGACCTTGAACCCGTGTCGGATATTCTCATTTTAAGCATATAAAGTAACTCTTAAAGATTCGCCTCTTAGCTCAAAGTCGGGCTCTTTGCCATTATGCTCGATCATACCGCGGATGATTTTGCGTGATACGCCCCGGCCACTGCCCTCGATAAAATCCATATCGCGCAGATAATCGACAATCGTTTGATTTCGGTGATAGCGCGCACCGCTTTTCATCCGTTCTATTGTGATTGTGTTTGGAAGTTTCCCTGGGCTGTCGATTTCCAACCGGTCAGGATAGAGCCAGATTCCGATATTTGTTCCGCCGATTGTATAATCTCTGTGCGCAACCGCATTAACTACAACTTCACGCAAAACCTCAGGAGGATAAGCATATTCAGTCACGCGTCTTGTACCTTCAATTTTTTCTTTTGATCTTACCCTTAAAACGAAATTTACGGCCTGGTCAATTATTCCTTCTTCAACCACAACTCCTGAATCTTCGCGCAAGGAAAGCAAATGGCCGTTGATCTCTTTGCGAAAACGGCCAGCTACATCAGCGTCAGGCGAGTCGTATTCTACAGCAGTAATACCGCTTTGAGGTATTAATTGTTTAACTCTATCTTTTTTGCCGAATAAAATAAGCCCTGCCAAAGTGCAATTAACAGTGCCGAGCTCCTCAGAAAGTATCTGATTGTCCATCAGAAGTCGAAGCCATTTTGAATTATCGTCATAACCGATATCTCTGACTTGCCTGAAATACTCAACGAGCAGTGTTTCATTCAAATCTTCCGATTTTGACCTTGGCACAGGCGTCACCTCAAAATGAATCATCCCGGAGCTTTGAAATAAACGCCTTAGTTCTTCTCTGTCGGTTTCACGACAACTGGTTACATCACGAATATAGTAACGTTCCTTTGCCTCTTTCCCCTTGCGCTTGCAATACGGCTTGGCAACACCAATCGGCACAGTAATCACGGCAACCCGTAAATCTTCTTCTACAGGCACCTCCTCATAATCAACAATAATATTTGGATGTACCCAGCCCTGAACAGCGTCTGATATCCATTTGCCGTATTCTGAGAATCTGCCTTTCAGGCCTGTTATTGCACCGTCATCTTCAACTCCGAGCAGAATTTTCCCGCCCTTTGAGTTTGCAAAGCATACAACATACTCCGCGATTGTTGCCGCTTTAATGTCCGGTGTATCCGCTTTGAATTCCACAAAGCTGGATTCGCCTTTATCGATAAGTTCTAAAAGTTCTATTTTGTCCATATCAGCTACTTCCTTTTACTCTTTCACTGGCAATATCTCGGTAAACATTCAGCGCTGCTGTGCTGAAATTGAAGTCATTTGATACATCATCATTGACGCTTTTCTCTATATAATTCACGTAACTTAATAAGTTGCGTTCTGCATTATTTATATTTACACCTTTAGCGGACCTAATGTTCTGCAAAAACGCAACAGGCATTAAGAACAGTTGATATTGGCTTAAATTTACCCCGAACCACTGACGAACCAAGTGCAGATAATTCTTTAAATTTGCTGTGCCAATTTCATGAACTTTCTTTTTTAGCTCGAAGTCCTTGTTGAGAAAGTGAATAGCGTTATTTCTAATTTCTGTGATGATTTCTAAATTCTTTAATACAATGGATTCTATTGAATCTCCATACTCATTAACTAATTTTGAATACGCTTTGAATAATCCAATTGAACTGTGGTTTTTCGCTCTGTTCTTTTTCCTATACAACTTATCAGATAGTTTTCCGTCAGCCTTTTTTCGACGTTCATACTCAATTATTGCACTAATTCGGTTCTCGTCTAACTGTAGAATTCTAGTCTTTAGGAGCAATTCCCAAGCATTTACTGCAAGGATCGAAAATGCTTCCTCACGATAGCTAAAGGATGGTTTGTTGTACACCTCAATTGCTGCAATTATGGCGTCAATCGACTTGTCTAATATTTGTCTTGCTCTTGATTTCATTTTTTCTTGTGACGGCTAATAATAGCATTACATGTTGGAAAGATGTAATAACGTATCGAATTCATATTTTATTATGGGCATTACAGATAATCTTGGCTGTTTAATTATGAGCTATATTTTGGAGTTCTTTGGTTGCTTTGATTTTTTTTAAGGTTATAGGATTTTCCAGGGTTTTAACCGGCTTGAAATCGACTGAAACCCATTTTGGATCAGATGAATTTATATCCTGATATGCAGTTCGGATTACTTTAATTACGCCCATTATCTGCAATTCGTACTGGCTATGATAATTAATAGCGCAGAATCGGAAAGGGCCATTTCTTTTAAATAATTTCTGGCTTGATAATTGCGGGCACCATGCATTGTAAATTTGCCCTTGACAAGGATATCGACCCAGGAGCTGCGTTTTGGAGAGAACTTAACTAACCAGTAATTCATTTTATTTCTGCTTTTTGCTTTGCTTCGAAATTTGCTTTTTGTGCGGCCGCAAGTTTAGGATATCTTCTTGCATACCAGTTTTCTTGAATTCATGCATCAATCTTTTTGAACATTTCTTCAACGGTATCTGCTGACTCAAGATTACGATTATTTTCGATGTCATCCATAGCCTGTAGCGTTTCCTTGTTAGGCAGGCGCAAATCAAACGGGATACCCCTGTAATTGATAACCTGTTTCAAAAAAAGATTAACGGCCGAAGAGATATTTAATCCGAGACCATTTAGAATGATCCCTGCATTCTTTTTAATATCCTCGGTTGTTCTAATATTTATATTTGTATTTTTAGCCATAATTCAAACTTTTGCCATATAAAATATTAAAAAAGCTGACTCTATATTCGCTGCACAACGTATTACAAAATAAATACATTGTCAACACAAAGATTGGCTGATTGATCCGGTGTTTTTTTAACATCCACGCCATTTTCAAACAAACTTTGTATTTCCTCCACGGCTTTTTGTGGTATCTGGCCTTTGATCCAATCCTTAATTTTACTACTTAAAATAATTATAGCTTTCTGTTCACCTTTTTCAATATCTTCCGGAACATAACGGGACTGGTATTTGTGTTTGCGCAGAATGCCAAGAATCTCCTTGTTATTACTGTAAGTGGAAAATCCTTTGGAGTTTGAATATAAAAGGAAGTGTTCATTATATATATGGATATCAGCTTCATCAGGTTTGGCCGGATATCCAAGCAGAGCTATGATGCCGTCGTGCAGTTCAGGATACTGTTTATCCGGAATGGATTTAAAACCGGTAAAAATGCCGTTTGGCATTCTTTCAAAAAACTCTTTATTTTTCTGCAGGATATTATCGACCAGAAATTTGTACCGCGATGATTTGTCGTTTCTTAAGTTGTGGCTTTCATCGATTACCATCAGAACTTTGTGATTGCCCTGAAAAAATCTTTTGATTGTAAAACCATCCTCATAGTTTTGCAATGGCGCTGACAGAAAAATAGCCGGTTACAATATCAACCCTGCCGGTTTCAACATAGTCCGCTAATAGATCAAAAACTCTAAACTGGCTGTTTTCATTTGATCTTGTCTTGTTATCAAGAAGCATATTTTATCCTGTTAAATAAATGTGTTGAAACGGGCTGGGATGCATTGTTTCTTTAGCGCAGGCTGTTTTTTTATGGATTGTCCATGATTCATGCGGAAAACTTTTACTGTTAACCGACAACCGACAACCGACAACCGACAACCGACAACCGACAACCGTGAACAGTTATCAGTTATCCTTTAAACAAGGAATCTTATCTCTAAATTCCTTTATTTTGTAAAGGTTTATCTCAGTTGCTGAAGCGCATTCTCCTTGTTCAGCCATTGAAAGGATTTCACCGGTTGGTGAAATGATCTGAGAATGGCCGCCAAATTCAATTCCCTTTTCCTTGCCGCATCTGTTAGTTGCTATAATAAAAATTTGATTTTCAATAGCTCTTGCCTGCGATAAAATATCCCAATGCCTGATTCTGCCTAATGGCCACTGTGCCGATATTATAACTACAAGGGCGCCTTTAAGAGTAATTGATCTGCAAAGCTCCGGAAATCTTAAATCATAACATATCATCAAGCCCATAGGACATATAGAAGTATTGCACACTACCGCCCTGTTTCCTGCAGAAAAATACCTATCTTCTTCAGTAAGAGGAAAAAGATGGATTTTCCTGTAATATCCAGCTATATCGCCATTGGTGTCAATAACATAAATTGTATTGAAAATATTTTTTCCCGAAGCTTCCGGCAAAGAACCAGCTATAATCATATTGTATCTGGATGCTGTTATTGAGAGTGTATCAATAATAAATGGTGTTTGTTTGGCATGATCAATCAGTCTGTTATTATCAAATCCGCAGGACCACATTTCCGGAAGAACTGCTATATTAACATCGCTGTCCCCTAAAATATGTAACCCTTCGATAACTTTTGCGAGATTTGATTCAATATCTCCAGGCTTGACATCAAATTGAAATGTTCCCGCCTTAAAAATTTTATTATTCATTTATTTTCACATACCCCGTGCAAGTGTGAGGACATCAACAGTTTTAGCTCCTTCATTTATTAGAACCTTTGCACATTCATCTGCCGTTGCTCCTGTTGTGTAAACATCATCAATAAGAAGTATGCTTTTTCCAGTAATTTTTGATGAATTGCCTATGCTGAAGGCGTTTTTGATGTTTGCCTTGCGTTGTTTTCGGTCAAGGCCGATCTGAGGTTGCGTGTGTTTATTTCTTATAAGAACATTTTTTTCAATTTTTGAATATGACAGCTCGACATTAAAGGCATCGGCATATGAGAACCATTCTCTGATTAAAAGATAAGCCTGATTAAAGCCTCGTTTTCTAAAGCGTTTAATATAAAGCGGAACAGGAACAATAAGATCAATTCTGTTTTTATTATTCCAATATTTGATGAAAGCGAAAAATAAAAGCATACCAAGTGGTCGCGCCAACTGGATTTTGCCTTTATACTTTAAACGCTGTATGGTTTTCATTAGTGTCCCTTCATATGCGCCAACTGCACGTGCCATTCGGAATTTTTTCGGCGACTTTATGCATTCCCCGCAGACATGATCATCCCCGATGCGGCTTTTAAACATGATGCCGCATATGCAGCAGAAGGGGGATTCGGCCGGCACAAAACCTGTAGAGCAGGAAGGGCATAAAAAGGGAAGCATCAATTTGTGAAAGGCAGATTTTTTATTATAAGCTAAAATTGATTCATCATTAAATATTTTAACAGGCAAATTATAATTTTTATACATTTCGGGCTGGAAAAAAGATCCGCAGACCAAACATTTGGATGGCCATACAGCTTCTCTCAATGCTCTTGCCATCCAAATGAATAAACTACGGATAGCAGCTCGATTGTCAGGAATCACGGATTTTATCCACACTTATTTCAGCGTTTTTAAATATTATTTTTTTTGACAGGATTTACAAGATATTCAGGATTTAAATTATTGTAGCCGTTCACGGCTTGAAACTTGAAATTGGAAATTGGGAAGAACAGTACAAAAGCATGAAGGCCGAATTTCTAATTTCAATGTTCCGTGAACGCTTACAAATCTTGTTTATCCTGTTATCCTGTCAGATTCTTTTTCAAAAGGCTAAATTGTTACCATTTTTTCAATTATTTTATTAGCGAACTCGGAGCATTTTATTTTTTTTGCACCTTCTATCTGACGGGCAAGATCATATGTAACCGTACCGTCTTTAATGGTGGACTTAATGCTATCTCTTATTAATGTTGATGCTTCTTTCCACCCCATATAGTCCAGCATCATTGCGCCGGAGAGAATTAAAGAGCAGGGATTCACCTTGTCTTGCCCTGCATATTTAGGCGCTGTGCCGTGTGTTGCCTCAAAAACCGAGCATTTATCGCCGATATTTGCACCTGGAGCCATGCCAAGACCGCCTACCTGTGCCGCTATAGCATCTGAAATATAGTCTCCATTCAAATTCGGAGTGGCGATCACCTGGTACTCTTCAGGCCTGAGAAGTACCTGCTGAAACATCATGTCGGCGATTCTGTCTTTTATGACAACTTTTCCTTTTGGCAGCTTACCGTTATACTTATCAAAAAGTTCGTTTTCAGTAATGGTTTTTTCATCAAATCGTTCTTTTGCAACTTCGTAGCCCCATTGACAGAAAGCTCCTTCCGTAAATTTCATTATGTTGCCTTTGTGCATCAGAGTAACGCTCGACAGGCTGTTATCAATAGCATATGAAATAGCCATTGCTACAAGCCTCTTGGTGTTTTTTTCACTTATGGGTTTTATGCCTATACCTGAATCTTCCGGTATAGAAATTCCCATTTTGTCTTTTAGAAAGGAAATTACGCTGCCTGCTCCGTCACTTCCTGATTCCCATTCAATGCCGGCATATACATCTTCCGTGTTTTCCCGAAAGACGACCATGTCAACCTTCTCCGGATTTTTCATAGGACTTGGAACATGTTCTATGTATTTTACCGGACGTACGCATGCATAAAGATCCAGTTCCTGCCTTATCGTAACATTCAGGCTTCTTATTCCTTTTCCTACCGGAGTTGTCAGGGGTCCTTTTATAGCTATTACGTGTTCACGTATTGCGTTAAGAGTTTCGGAAGGAAGCCATTCGCCTTTTTTTTGATACGCTTTTTCGCCGGCGTAAACCTCGATCCAGCATATTTTTTTATTTTCATCGTAAGCTGCCCGGACTGCGCTGTCTATCACCAGGCTTGCTGCGCGCCATATGTCAGGACCTATTCCATCTCCTTCAATATAGGCAATTACAGGGAAGTCAGGAATATTTAAACTTCCATCATTATTTATTGTTATCTTTTTCATGTTCTCCATTAATTTAAATTCCTTTCGTGTAACAGTGAACGATCAACCTTTCGTATTGTTTTACAAACTTATAAAAACGCTTTACACTGCAGTTTAATATTCTCTTATCATATACATTTTGTTTCTTAATCTTACGACCATTCCATTATGATCTTTTTGCGATCAGCAAAGTTCTTCCAACTGTTCCTAAAATACGTTTGTCCTGCATCCTCTGGACCTGGTTTCCGCTTAGACGTTCAGAGGAGAGGGGGCATTCTATTCGATGGGTTGTCTTCCATCCTGTTTTAGATAGAAGCCTGTGGTAGTCAAATATTGTGATTGATTTATCGGGTTTCTCTTTTAAAGCGGGTGCGGATTCAAAATCCCTCCAGTCGGCATTCAGGAAGGCCATCCTGGTCGTTTCTTTTGATTTTCTGTGGGCCAGCAGGAAGAAGCCTTTAAGAAACCTCTCATACTCCTCCTTTGTATAGGATGAGATTGAAGGGGTTTTCTCATTTGCTTTTTCTCTGTATGCCTTTTCTTTTTTGATGTAATATGGCGGGTCAAAAAATATTAGATCCGGTTTTTTTGTGATCGGCCACTTCCATTTTTTATCGCCTGGACTTAATCGGTCTCCATGTCTGATGTTACATTCGGCTGATTCAAGGAGAAGCGCTGTTTTGTTTTTTTCGTAATCAAGGGGATCGTCCTTCCATTCAACTGCCGCAATCTCTTTGGTTCCCTTTTCCTTAAACGCAAACCAGCGGTGGATACCATCTATGATTATGGTCGCTTCGGTTGTTTCATTGCCATCCGCATAGTTGAAAACCCTTTGAATTTTGATCGGCGGAAATTGAGCGCCGATCTCAAGTGCTTCAGCATATGCGTTAATGGTTTTCTCGCTTTTACTTCCTCTTGGATAGATGAACTGATCCCAGGTTAAATCAGAAACAGGGAAAAGCAATGTTGAATTTATAATGTTTAATTTTGAATTCACAGATTTCGCTCTTTGCCCCTTTGTGCCTCTGTCCCTCTGTGTCTGATCTTCACACTAATTGTATCCTTATTCGCCCCGCGTCTTTCAGCATCTTCCTGATTTCAGTTGGCAGGCGAGTCTGGTTATTCCCGATGATGGCTCTCCGAGGCGTAGGCTCTCTCTATCCATCCCCAGCTTTGTATCGAATCCATCCATCTATAACCGGAAAACCGCTCAGGCTTGCACCTAAAGACGGATAATTTTTATCATATCAACCGCATCTGCAACTGTCGCCATGGCTATGAGTTCAGCTTAATTTCTGTGTTCGATATAACCAAAGAGCATACTGAAAGAGCATAGCTTTGGCAAAGGTCTCTTTTTTTCTTTCAGGGAAAGCAGAATTGAGTCGTCTATCTGGAATAGAATTTCTGTCAACATGCCTTTTATCCTTATAATTGATATACGTGAGAGTATTCACATTTTTTGCACATTACATTTGGAGCAGAATATAGAATGCAATACAAATATTCAAGCTCTTTCCATCATTCCATTATTTTTACCAACCTTTTTGAGAACACAGTAGCGCTTAAAGATCAATTTCAATCCACAGATTACGCAGAACCGCCTCCCACTGCGAGGCACAAGCGGGCAGGTTTCACAAATTTGGTGAGTTAGAAACAAGGACAACGCGCCCTTGCACAAGCAGGATAATTTTCGTTGCCCATTTTAGGGCCAGTTTAAGATTATGTTCCACCATGCATACCATTTCCACCTGAAAAGCAGCCTGAATCTTGTCTAACCTTGCTATAATTTCTTTAGCTGCTTTTGGCGCTAAACCGGCTGAGGGTTCGTCCAGAAGCAACACTTTAGGATTCCACATCAATACCATGCTCAACGCAAGACCCTGTCGCTCACCTCTGGACATAAGTCCAGCTCTGGTTTTAAGCTTTGGCTTCAAGAATTCCATAGCATCAAGAACCATGTTCATCTGTTTTTCTAATTCGTGTCTGAACGAAAAATCCGGTTTTTGGTAGGTTGGGTTGAGCGTAATCAGTCAATTCCCAAAATATGGTTTTAGTGAGCGAAACCCAACAAATCATGTGGCAGGGGTTTTCGTTCAGGCACTATCTACATATTCCGGTATGTCATATCAACAATCAGCGCTTTTTTCACCTTCAAACTCCTTCATCCTATTCAGATAATCCGCTACGTTTAGAATCGGGTGGCTGATTTATGTACAACTCATTGATCTTTTTTACAAAGGTCTCGAGGACAAAAATGTCGGAAAGCCTAGTTTGGTGGAAACAGTTTGAAAATTTCGGACGATACGTTTAATCAGCGGGATGATGGACAAAACTTTGTTGGACTGGGCCGCTCCAATCAGCAGCTCATTATCTATCATTATCTATGGGGATTGTAAAGCTGTGATTCTGCATCAGGATCGGTTTCCACCCTGCATTTTACAAGGGAATCGACGCTGGCCATGGACAAAGGAATGGCAAAACAAAATAGCAAGCACAGGCAGCCCAGGAATAGAACCAATACTCTGTTTAGGTTTGTCCTTTCAGTAAATTTCAGATTTTTCATTGTATAGGAAATTATAAAATTATGCTTTCAATATATTGAAATTACGATATATAAAATGGCTGTATGGCAGCCAGGTCAATAAAAACAATATTTCGTGATTTTTGGTATATAATATTTGCTGAGTTATCAAGTAGATATTCAAAACCACATTGGGATTCGATTGTTGAAAATGTTGAAAAGATGATCGGGTGTGGTGATCCTTCCAACGGGTATGCTGAATATGTTTGTCCCCAATGTGGTAATAAGAAACAAGTTCCGTTTACATGTAAAAGCAGATTCTGTACTTCTTGCGGCAAGATTTATATTGATAAATGGGTAGAAAAGACAGTGCGTAACATATTTGATGTACCGCACAGGCATTTGATATTTACCATTCCACAAGAGCTTCGCAAGA
>Ga0255424_1018_pt1 | contig 41796 bp, 49 predicted proteins | sample ANMaggSeSYBR02F3_FD_182670 | JGI IMG/M metagenome (GOLD analysis project Ga0255424, IMG submission 182670) | Sediment cell enrichment communities from methane seep in Santa Monica Basin, California, United Staets - ANME aggregate JGI... | ecosystem: Environmental > Aquatic > Marine > Cold seeps >... | reverse complement strand
CCCATGCGGGAGCGTGGATTGAAACCGTCCTCTGAGTTTAAAAATACGGCTGAAGTCAGGTCGCTCCCCATGCGGGAGCGTGGATTGAAACATTGGCGATTGGCGAGCATGGCGGCAGGCTGATTGTCGCTCCCCATGCGGGAGCGTGGATTGAAACTACATGAGCCAGTACGGAAAACAACACATCTAAGAGTCGCTCCCCATGCGGGAGCGTGGGAAACTATGGAGCCATAACTCTTTGGGGCGACTGCATATGGTCGCTCCCCATGCGGGAGCGTGGATTGAAACACTATCTCGCTGCCAGGTACAGAATATAATCCACGTCGCTCCCCATGCGGGAGCGTGGATTGAAACCTGTTATCAACGTTCCACCAACATCGATCTCATCGTCGCACCCCATGCGGGAGCGTGGATTGAAATTTATCACTCCTCATCGTGCAGGTGGAGGGTTTTTGTCGCTCCCCATGCGGGAGCGTGGATTGAAACCCATAGAATGCAAGTATCAAGAAACTTGGTCTATGTCGCTCCCCATGCGGGAGCGTGGATTGAAACCGGTCGTTTGTCTGTGAAAATCGGTGTTTAAAGAGCTAAAGTGTTGCGCTACTGGAAATGTTTTGGAATTCGATTCAAGGGGAAGGGGTACGGTTTAAGATTCTAATGATTTTGGGTTGATATGCATCTTTCTTGGATAACTCTTTTCCTTTTGCTTTAACAAAGAAAAATGCGGCAAATAGAAATAAAAAACCAGCAAGCACCGAAAATATTGACTGATCATAATTAAATATCGCCGCAATTTTATCGCCTATAACCACCCCAAGAATTAAAAATAAAACCGGAACCATATAAACGAGAAAAGATACTTTTAATAATGAGGACGTTTCAAAGCTGATAGTAACCCTGTCATCGACCTTTGCTCCCACAGCATTAATCGCTTCTACCTCCACATCGTCATCAGACCCTCCTCCGCCAACAGTATCGCAGAAACCTTTTGCCGAGCACGACTCACACGCAGCGGATTTAGTGCATTTAACCCATGCCGTAGAAGAATAAACCTTTGTTACAATGCCTTCTTCAGTTGCCAAAATATGTAGCCTTTATTGTACCTGTTAACAGGTGTCAGAGATTGGGTTTCAGTTAGATTTTATAACTTTAGTGCGGTGGGGAAATTTAAGCGGTATTTTCTTTCCAGACAAATCAGGAGAACTTTTTGCAATATATTTGATTTGCAAAAGTCCCCCTGGTATTTAGTATTTTTAAACCATTCCTTTGAATGCAAAAAACGCAAGAGAGAGCATTCCTGCGACTACAAGCGCAATAGCAGTATCTTCGAGCGGTTTTGGGACCCTGGCCAAGAGTACGCGTTCACGTACACCCGCAAAAAGAACAAGGGCAAGACCAAAACCAGCCGCATAACTAAATGATGTAACAAGGCTCTGCACAAATGTATATTCTTCATTGATATTTATCAGGCAGACCCCCATTACAGCGCAGTTGGTTGTAATAAGCGGCAAAAAGATTCCAAGACCTTTATACAGAGCGGGAATGCTCTTTCTTAAGAACATCTCAACAAACTGGACAAGAGAGGCTATTATAAGGATAAAAGCAATGGTTCTAAGATATTCAAGTTTGAACGGTTTTAAAACATATGCCTCAATAAGCCAGGTTATAGAGCCGGCCATAACGAGAACAAAGATAACAGCCATACCCATTCCAATTGCTGTCTCCATTTTTTTTGATGTTCCCATAAAAGGACAGCAACCCAGATACTGGGCAAGCAAGATATTGTTAACAAGAATGCAACTTATAGCGAGGAGTATATAATCGCCCATTAGATTTTCTCCTATTTATTTTCCGCAAGGTTCATCAAAGACAGCATGAGTCCAAGACACACAAATGCGCCGGGCGCCTCGATCATAAATGTAAAAGGCTGAAAGGATGCCCCAAATACAGGTATTCCAAAAAATGTGCCGCTGCCAAATACCTCCCGCAAAGCGCCGAGGGCAACCAGGGAAATAGTAAACCCGACGCCTATTCCAAAACCATCAACTATTGAACGGACAATGCCGTTTTTATATGCAAATGCCTCGGCACGTCCGAGCACAACACAGTTAACGACAATAAGGGGTATAAATATTCCAAGCTTTAAAAAAAGCGCATATGTATAAGCCTGCATAAGAAGTTCTACAACTATAACAAATGTGGCGATAATTACGATAAAACAGGCTATTCTTACTTTTGAAGGAATTATGTTTCGCAGCAATGAAACCAGCATATTTGAACATACCAGGACAAAGATTACAGCCACTCCCATTCCCAGTCCGTTTTCTACAGATTTAGTAACAGCAAGAGTGGGACAGAGGCCGAGCACAAGCCTGAATGGTGGTATCTCATCCCACAAACCTTTGACGAATTCCTGAGTGATAGACTTAGCCATCTTTTACTCCCTAGTTAAATTCCTTTATTTTTTCAGCAATCTGAGGTTTTAAACGTTTATAAATATCTGCGGCATTTGTTACTCCACCGCAAACACCGCGTGAGGTAACAGTGGCTCCGGATATGGCGTCGATTTGTCCTCCGTCCGGTTTGACCTTACAAGGTTCAATTGCAGCTAATCCCTTGAATTGGTTTGAAAAATTAGGATCTGTTTTTGCTTTTGAACCTATGCCTGGCGTTTCACTGTGGGTGGTTACACCCATGCCGATAATTTTGTCATCATTTATGTTTACACCAACCATAAGACCGATATCACCGCCAAAACCCTTTCCAAAGCCTTCAAATGCAACAGTATTGGGCTTTCCGTCAAATACACCTACAAAGAAGCTTCTTTCAATATCGCCGTCATTAATTTTAAAGCGGTCAACAATAGGATCATTGGAGCATCCCTCAAGAATATTCCTTATTGCGGGTCCTTTAACAAATACTAACTGCTGGTATTCGATTTTATCTTTAGTTCCTCCTCGGATTGCGGCAAGAAGGCCTCCTGAGAAAGAGCTAAGAACAGTTAGAACTACGATCATTTTTATTATTTCACGCATTTTAAGCTACCTTTCCAATCGCTTTTGGTCTGATTTTATCTAAAAGCGGATTTACAAGGTTCATAATCAGGATCGCAAAGATCACACCATCAACATAAACGCCGATATTTCTGATGAGTACGGTCAAAAAACCTGTGCCGGCACCGTAAATAAGCATGGGAATAAAATTAACCGGCGATGAGGAATCTTCGGTCGCAAGGAAAAAAGCGCCAATCAAAGTATAGCCGGCAAAAAGATGGACAGCCGGGCCCGCATAACTCGCAGGATCGGTCATGTTAAATATCAGAGCGGTTATAAAAACACCGACTAAAAAGGAAAGAGCTATTTCCCACCTGATGATTCCTCTGATAATGAGATAGCTTCCTCCGGCAATAAGGCCAAGACCAAAGGTAGAGCCTATTCCACCAGACTGTTTGCCCATTAAAAGATCACCCATGCTGAATGAATCAACAGCAGATACGCCAAAATGTTTCAGAGCGGCAAGGGGATAAACCATGGCGAAATCCAAATCATAATTTATAAGAGCTTCGTTAAAATCAAAAATGTCTTTCCATGATATCATCAGAATGGCCATTGCAACAACAACAGGATTAAAAGGATAGGCACCGATTCCGCCATAAATCTGTTTTCCGATAATAATGGCAACAAATGTTCCTATTATTACAAGCCACCAGGGCGCTGTTGCCGGCAAAAGCATGCCGAATATCATCCCGATAATGGCTGCATTACCGTCTCCAACAGTAACTGAATGTTTTGTTATACGACAAAAAATAAATTCCCAGATAATTGCCGAGGATATGGAAAGTGACACAACGCCGACAGCCGACATGCCATAGTAAATAATGCCGAGCAGTATAGCCGGGAGAGCAGCGAGCGCCATATTATAATTTCGTGTAGATATTCTGCTTCCATCATGCCAGAAAGGGGCATGTGAAACTATAAATTTGTTATTATCAACCATTAGTTGCCTCCGCTGTATTAGCCCTGCCAAGCTCGTATTTTGCCGACCTGATATACTGGAATATCGGCATTCCAGATACACAAACATAACTGCAAAGGCCGCATTCAATACATGAATACAGATCGTACTGATCTGCAGCTTCTTCATAATGTCCGCCTTCAAGCAAACGGACAAGCATGCCAACCTGAATATTTGCAGGGCATACCCTTATGCAATCGCCGCAGTTTGTGCATGGGTAATCTGAAATAACAGGTATATCGCCTTTATCCTGTACGAGAATGGCATCTGTGTCGGGCTGAACCGGATGATCCTCTGAATAGACAGAAGAGCCTGTCATGGGGCCGCCGAATATTATCCTGTCATTTTCGTTCAGGGTAATATTAAGAGCCGTGAATATATCGCTTGCCGGTGTTCCGATTCTGGCCGATACAAGTGTTTTAGAACCATCTTTATTGACCAGTGTAAAGGTTTTTGTTACAGGTAGTTGGCCGCTGTTAAAAGCATTTCCGATAGATGCAACTGCTTCAGCGCTGATAAAACAGACTCCGATATCTTCAGGATTTTTTCCGGCCGGCACCACCATGCCCAGGATATTTTTCATAATAAGATGTGGGAGAGCGGACGGATATGTATCATTAACCTGTTTTACTTTTTCACCAATTGCGGAGAGTTCATGCATCTGGTTCTGTGAAGCGACCATTATAATATCTTTAACATTGGTTGCTGCTTTCAGGATACTTATTCCATTTTTTATTGCATCAATATCGGATTTAACAATATACTGATTTGTTGCTATTAATAGATCGCTGTTATTACAACAAACAACGATTGTATTTATAGGTTTGTCTTTGTCGGAAAACAGCTTAACCGGAGGATTGCCCGGAGCAAATGCAAGAAAATTTTTGATGGTTTCAAGAGAAGAATCCTTTGAGATATCCTTGAACTCATCATCTATTTCTTCATCATCGGCAACCACTATTGTGATGGCAGTATAAGATCGCCCAAAGTCACCTGTATAAGAGGAAATTGATGATACTTGTCCTGTAACACTTGAAACAAAATATTCATCACTTTCCTTGTAGAGTAAAAGTTTCTGGCCGGTCTTAACAGTTTCCTTTTTCTTAAATAACAGGTTTTTTTTATCAAATGGACAATTTGATAAAAGGGTAATCTCTTTTGGGGTAGGGATTTGTTTAAGGGAAGGCGTATCTGCAAGAGATCCATATTCAAGTCGTGGTTTTAACAAACCGATAAAAGATCTTTTTATCATAGTTCAACCTTTCTTAGCTCTCAAATCACTCGCTTCGCATGAGCGCTATTAATGGCAGTCAGGCCTGTCTATCAGGATATACAGGCAAAAGGGACAAGTTTTTTATTCAATTAGCAAAAAAACTATCTGTTACATTACATGGCATAATTCACATTTTTCAGGGCCGGCTCCAGCATCTTTATGACAGTCGATACATTGTGTATGGAATGCATCAGCCCTGCTTAGAACATCTTCGTCCTGGCTTACAGGTTCATGACATTCACCGCAGGCCTGGGGATCTGTCTCACCTTCTTCAAGATTATGATGACAGTCACTACATGAGATGCTGTAACCTGATTCTACAGTATGTGTTTTGTGATCAAATAAAATTTTTCCTGCGACGCATTTAAACATTAACCTGACCGGTTGATCAGGAGTTTTTGCAGAAAAAGCACTATAACTTAGAACACCCACAACCAACAAAATAATAGCCAGGCCGTAAGCTATCTGAAGTTCTTTGTTAGATTTCATATTCTATCCTTTATCCTTTCAAATTTGCAAAAGTGGGTGTAAGTCTAAACTTAGATTTTATACCATAATATAAGAAAGCTTTCAAGTAAAAAAATTATGGAACCAACGAGTAGTTTTATAGACTTTCACATAATTAATCTCACATGGACAGAGAGAAGAAGGCGTATTAGTGTATACGTCAACGACTGATAACGAAGTGAAATTAATTATCTGAAAGTTTATATGTGATTTATTCAACTATCCAGACAGTACAATTTTTTATATTCTGTACAATCTTATTGGATACGCTTCCTAATACAAAGGATGCGGTGGCGGATAACCCTCTACGTCCCACCACAATTGTGTCATATTTTCCTTTTTCTGTTTCTGCTATGATATCCCTTGCAATCCCAACAACCTTTTTTTGCATTTTAACTTCAACAGTGTTGTCAGAAAATCCCGCATTCTTCAAAATAGTCCGGCATTCCTTTATTCTTGATTCCGCCTTCTTCTTTTCCTCATCGACCATCCATCTCAGTTCAACGACCTTTTCTGAAAACAACGGCTGTTGGAGGTCTTTTTCCATCTTTTCCAGATTTGAAGACATTGTAGGCAGGACGCAAAACAAGGTTAAATTTACTGTGGGCTTAACAGAAGAAGCCACATAATTGACAACTTTTATTGCATAATCTGAATTATCTATGGCTATGAGCATCTTCATGGTTTTTTCTCCATATTTGTTAAGTGGCTACCAAGCTCTGAATAATTCCGGTAGGACATTTTTCAAAACACTCGCCGCACCCCGTGCATTTATCACCGTCAACGATTGCCAGAAATTTATCAACTATTATAGCCTTTTCCGGGCATGCTTTTTTACATTTCCCACAGCCTATACAGCCAACGTTGCATATTGCCTTAACAATTTTTCCGCCGTCATGGGAACTACAAAGAGTTGCAACTTTTTGTGATTCTTTTATTAACCTGGGTATATGGCGAGGACAGATATCTACACATGTACCGCACCCCGTGCAGAGTTCTTTGTTTACTACAGGCAGACCATCATCTCCCATTATTAAGGCGCCAAACGGACAATTTGTAACACAGGTACCTAGGCCAAGGCAGCCATAAGCACAACTTTTGTCTCCACCTGAAAGCAGAACAGCCGCCCGGCAATCTAATACGCCTTTGTAATTGTATTTTCGTTCTGCAGCGCTATGTGTCCCCTTGCAAAATATATTGGCTACAATCCTTTCGGCCGCGTCAGCAGATACTCCGAGAACAGCGGCAACCGCCTCTGCCACATCATCTCCCCCGGCCACACAGGAATTAGGCGGAGTCTCGCCTGCCACCATAGCAACAGCGCAATCGCTGCAACCGGCAAAGCCGCATCCTCCACAGTTTGCGCCGGGAAGGCACTCATCTACCGCAACAACTTTTGGATCAACATACACATAAAAAACTTTTGACGCAATTCCCAGTACAATACTAAGCGCCAGGCCGATGCCGCCCATTGCCACCATCGCATTTAATATGGGTCCCATGAAATTTGTCACCTCCAGTTAGCTATAACTTAAAACAATAAAATTGTTCTCCTGTTGTCGCAAATACCCCCTTTTTTTTATAAACACATGGCTCGCCATGCATTGATTTATCTGGATAATAACCTTCAGGGAGGGGGTGTTTTGTATAGATATTGTAAAAAAGATTACTTAAAAAAATAGATAGTTTCATAAACTTTATTTTAGCTTTGTTTATTTGAGTTTAGCATTGAAATTTTTTAAAAATAAAAAAAGCTACAATAAACCGTCCAATTTGTCAAGTGAAAAATAGTGCAATTGTCAAGCTGATTTGGCTTGACAGTCAGGCATCCTTTTTGATAAGTAAATTTTTCAATAAGGTGCTTAGTAATGCTTAGGAAAAAAATCAAGAATGTTTGTGGTAATAATTATGAAAGGCGGATAGGGGATACAAAAAGAGTAATATTAAAAGAGACGCTTTTCTATAAGCCTATGATTGTTGAGATTGTGAAAGAAGCTAAGAGAGCAATTAATTATTTTATTCTTTTTTTTGACAATATTTGTCTATATTTTTTGCGCTACCGGAATAGCTTTAAACTCTACCATTTATTTTAGTAAGCAATATTCATGCCGAGGTACGCAGAACGCATTGCTGTACGATTTTATGTTGTTTTGCTTACAATAAAGCTCCTGAATAACAAACAGCGTGAATACAAAAAATGTATGTTTTTTGGACACTTGATAACCGGTTTTCAAGAACATATTTATATTGTTAGATAATATTATGTGCAATAATTAAACACCATTCTGTATGCCTTATCTGTATCTAACGAAGAGGCTTGTATCCCCTTGAAAATTAACTGGGTTTGATAAGGGGAGCGTTTTTGCAATGGTTTTATATTTTGAGGAGGTAACAGGTAGATGAGACTTGGAAAATGGATAGCTATAATTTTCTTGCTAAGTATTTTTGCGTTTTGGGTTCCAGTCATGGCCACAGATCAAGGGGTTGCGTCAACGCATGACACAGAACATGGCTCTACTCACGGAGCAGAGCATGCTGTTGCAGAAACCGGACATGGAGATGTTCATCCCGGCTCAGAATTGCACGGACATGGAGATGCAGGTCACGGAGGACATGTCAATCTTGGAGAAGTGCTTAAGCTCTGGACATGTATTCCTTTTGCATGCATGCTCCTTTCCATAGCACTCTTTCCACTTCTGGCTCCAAAATTTTGGCATCACCATTTTGGCAAGGTTTCAGCTTTTTGGGCGGCGTGTCTGGCCATTCCGTTTTTGATTGCCTTTAAAGGCGTTGCCGTGCATGAGATTCTTCATATCATACTTGCCGACTATGTACCCTTTATTATCCTTCTCTGGGCGCTTTACACTATTTCCGGCGGGATCCTGCTTAAAGGCACCTTGCGTGGAACACCTATTGTAAATACTATTATGATACTTATAGGCACAGTGCTTGCTTCATGGATGGGTACAACAGGAGCTGCCATGCTGTTGATCCGTCCATTCTTAAAGGCAAATAACTACCGGAAAAACAGAACCTTTATGGTGGTCTTTTTCATCTTTCTCGTTGCAAACATAGGGGGTTCATTGACTCCGCTCGGTGATCCACCCCTTTTCTTAGGATTTCTTCACGGAGTCGACTTTTTCTGGACAATGAAGATAATGCCGCATATGCTTGTAACAGCCGGTATCTTGCTGGTAGTTTACTTTTTCCTCGATACATATCATTATAAAAAAGAAGGCTTGACTTCTGCCCCTGTGGAAGAGGGAGAAAAAGAACCATTGAAATTAGTGGGGACACACAATTTCATTTTTCTCGGCGGCGTTGTCGTTTCAGTGCTCATCAGCGGAATAGTGGACTGGGGTGAAGTAAACACGTTAGGAATTCACAGGGCAGTGCAGGACTGGGCGCGGGATGGTTTTCTTATTTTGATGGCTATTCTCTCATTGCTGACCACTTCGAAAAGGATACATGAAGATAATGATTTTAGCTGGTTTCCGATTGTTGAAGTTGCCTATCTCTTTATCGGAATATTTATTACCATGGTTCCGTGTCTCCTTATATTAAAGGCAGGCCTAAAAGGGGAAATGGGGTTTTTGATTGCCGCAGTAAAAGAGCCGATGCATTACTTCTGGGTCACTGGGACTCTTTCCGGTTTTCTTGATAATGCTCCGACTTATCTTACATTTTTTAATACCGCCCTTGGAGCCTTTTATCCGGGCATGCCGGAAGCTCAGGCCGTTCCTCTTCTTATGACAGAAAGCTCGGTCTATTTGAAGGCGATTTCTGCGGGCGCGGTCTTCTTTGGGTCCTTCAGCTATATAGGAAATGCGCCTAACTTTATGGTGCGTTCGATTGCAGAAGAGGGAGGCACGCCAATGCCGAGTTTCTTTGGTTATATATTGAAATATTCTCTGGTCTTCTTGTTTCCAACCTTTGTGGTTGTAACTTTAATCTTCTTTTAAAGACAGGAGTGCATTATGGAATTTAAAAAGATTTTATTTCCTACAAAATTTAGGGAGCTGGCATTTAACTCACTGGAATCCATTCTGGAACTCAAAAAAGCTGGTCTCAATGAGGTTGTGCTGACCTATATTATTCCAAGAGATGAGGTCGGGTTTGTGCCCTATGGCGGATATATGAAGGATGAGGAAGAACGCTTGAGAGAGCAGGCAAGGATCCGTTTTGAAAGCTGGCAGGAAGCTATATCGTCCGAGGGTATTGAGAGTAAGATCAGAATTGAGGTAGGAAATCCCGTTCCAAAGCTTTTGCGTATTGCTGAAGAAGAAAAGGTCGATCTTATTATAGCCGGCAGAAAAAAGAGAACAGTGCTTGGAAAGGTCTATATTGGATCGCATACTCTGGAACTTGTACGCCGGAGCAGAGTTCCTATTCTGGTAAGCAAATATATGGTACGGTTTGAATGTGAGGGTGATCTGATTACCCGGGTAAACGATCGCATTTTTACGAGACCTCTTCTTGCTACTGACTGGTCCGAGCCATCTGAAAAGGCTCTTAAGCTTGTCTCGTCTTTTAAAGGATTAGCTGACAAGGTATTGGTAACGCACATAATCGGAGTCAAAATCTCCAAAGGGCTTGACAAGTCTGAATTAAATCGTATCGAAAAAGAGAGCAAAGAGCGTTTGGAAGAATATTGCGACAGGTTAAAGAAAGATGGGATCAATGCTGAGCCCCACCTGTTTTCCGGGCGGAGTGCTCATGAGATTATCAGGGTGGCGCGGGAGCACAAGGCCAGCATGATCGTTATGGGAACCACAGGCAAGGACCGCTTCAAGGAGTTTTGGCTGGGAAGTGTTTCTCACCGAGTAACAGAGGAATCGGAACTTCCTGTGCTTTTGGTGCCATAACAATGAAATAAAAAAGCTGTTAGCCATTAGCTGTTTGATTTTTTAAGCTAAAGGCTAATTGCTAAAAGCTAACTGCTACATAAAAAAAAGGGCGGATAAACGAATTTCCGCCCTTTTTTATTCTTGAGTCTGTTTTATTTTGTTATGTTATTCCATCCCGATGAGCGGTACTTTCTTCCACCTTTTGCAATAATCAATGCCTCTATGTTTGATAACGAACCGGCAAGAATAATGCTGTTTTTTGGGGTATGAATAAAAAGAGATGTAGAGAGAGCATCTGCCTGCATAACGGTAGGAGCAATGACCGTGGCACTTATTGTCTGGACAGGTGAATCTCCGGTTGATGTATCAATAATATGGTGATGAATTTTATCTTTATCAAAATGGTTTTCATAATTGCCGGACGTAGCCACTGCACCGTTGTTCAGCTCAAACAATTCAGTAACTTCTTTTTTCTCCAAAGGATCTTTTATTCCAATTTTCCAGGCTTTACTGGGACCGTTTCCTCCAATAACTCTAACATCACCTCCGGCATTGATCAGGGCGTATTTTATTCCGTTTAATTTTATAAGATTTGCTGCCTGATCAACAACGTAACCTTTTGCTATACCATCCAGCGAGATCTGCATTCCATCTTTGAGCAATCTTACGCCCTCTTTGTCTATTTTAATGTTTTCAAAATTAACAAGCTTCATCTTTTCATTTATCTGTTTCAGCGATGGGGAATAACCTGTTGATTCATAGGATTTTTTATACAGCTCTAAAACAGGAAGAACTGTAATATCAAATGTACCTTTACTAATATAATTATAAAAGGAGCTTTGATGCAGGACATCTGCTAATTCAGGAGAAATATCTTTTAAAAGGCCTTTTTGATTAAGCTGGCTCACAGGAGTATTATCAGCATGTCGATTAAAAATTTTCTCAAGTTCGGTCATCTTTGCAAAAGCTTTTTCAATATTTTTTTCAGCTTTATCGCGGGATGAATCTGCAATTGTTATAGTAACAATTGTCCCCATAAGCGGACGAGTTTTGCTTATGGAATGAAGATTGTCAAGATGTTTGCCCTCGGCCTGTTTAGCGATTATAGTCGGGGCAGCTAATCCTAAACCGAATGCACCCATTAGTTTGAGACAATTTCTACGGCTTACAATTTTTTCCCCGTTTTTTTTAATGGAATTTTGTTGCATATTTTCTCCCCCTTACAAGGTCTGTTGCAAATAAATGACTATAATATATATCTCATAAGCACTTATTAGTCAAGTAAAATTTAGTGTAATACAAGTTGATTTGGCTTGACAATCAAGCATTCTTTTGATAATTAATTTTTAATAAAATGCCGAATAAAAAAATTAAGAGTATTTTAATAATAATTGGGAGGCAGATAGGGATGAAAAAAAGTAATGCATTAATAGTTATAGCGGGCTTGATAGGTTTATTTGTTTTTGGTTTAGCATATGCGCAGGATGATATTCAATCACTGGAACATGATATTTTTGTGAATCGTGAAAGACCTGCCGCTGTTTTCCCTCATACACTTCATGCAGATGATTTAGAGATTGATTGTCTGGACTGTCACCACATTTACAAAGATGGCGAGAACGTATGGGATGAATCTGAATTGAGCGACTGTACCGGATGTCACAGCCTTGAGGCAGATGGTAAGATAATGTCTGCAATGAAGGCGTTCCATGCAAACTGCAAAGGATGTCATTTAGAGGAAAACAAAGGCCCTGTTACTTGCGGCGAATGCCATCCCAAGAAAAAGGAATAGACGCAATAAATAATAAAGGACAGGGGAATTTTTTCCCTGTCCATATTTTTTTGTATTTAGTGCCCGAACGAAAACTAGAAAATTTTTTCAAGTTCAAGGAAGGCGCAAATTTTAACCGCAGGAATACATGGAGTATTTTGAGGACTAAAATTTAAGCCTGACGCAGAAATTGGGAAAATTAGCAGTTTTCGTTCAGGCACTATTTAAATCATTGTGGCGATAGCTTCAAGAGCCATAGAATAACCCAGTATGCCTAAGCCGGAAATCTGAGCTGTAGCTATATCAGCAATCATTGACTTGTGGCGAAATGGCTCTCTTTTATAAATATTGGACAGGTGAATTTCAATTATAGGAATATCAAGCAGAAGAAGAGCGTCGCGGATAGCAATACTCGTGTGTGTGTATGCAGCGGGATTGATAATAATACCTTGGCATTTTCCCATTGCATCCTGTATTTTTTCTACAATTTCCCCTTCATGATTTGATTGAAATGTATCTACAGCAATTTCCAGATTCTTGCCTGTATTTTTCAGCTTTTTATTAATTTCATTAAGAGTTGTTTTCCCATAAATAGCTGGTTCTCTTTTACCTAACATATTTAGATTGGGGCCATGAATTACCAAGACCTTCCGGAGTTTTTTGAGTTTGCTCATAATATAATCCCCTTTTGTAATAGTGTAGCCACAAAGACACTAAGACACCAAGATATATAATATAATTCTTTTAAAATTTATAATTTAGGCTACCCGAATTGAATGATGTTGTCACTTTTAATTCCTTAATTTATCAATCACATCCTTTCTTTGTGCCTTTGTGCCTTAGTGGCTGAACTTTTTTATTTTAAACGGTTAATTGCCTTTTTGTAATTCTGACTTCCAAAAATTGCTGATCCAGCTACAAATGCATCAGTACCGGCGATAGAAATTTCTTCTATGTTTTTTTCATTAACTCCGCCATCTATTTCTATCAGGGTCGATAATCCCATCTCTTTAATCATTTTGCGAAGAGACCTTATCTTATCAATTGAGTTTGGTATGAAAGCCTGTCCTCCAAAACCGGGATTAACACTCATTATCAACACAAAGTCAACGAATTCGAGGATCCATTCTATTGATGAGAGCGGAGTTGATGGATTCAGAGCAACACCTGCCTTTATTTTGAATTCTTTTATCAGTTGTATAGTTCTGTTTAAGTGTACACAGGCTTCAACATGGACAGAAATCAAAGCAGCCCCTGCTTTTGCAAAATCCGGAATATAGAGATCCGGATTTTCAATCATCAAATGAACATCAAGGGGAAGTGATGTAATACTTTTTGCAGCTTTTGTAATTATAGGTCCCATTGTAATAGTTGGAACAAAATGTCCGTCCATGACATCAATATGTATCCAGTCTGCTCCAGCATCTTCGACGGATTTTATTTCATCTCCTAATTTTGTGAAATCAGCAGACAATATAGATGGCGCAATAATTCTCATTATAATGCTCCTTATTAAGATTGAAGATTGAAGATTGAAAAAATCTTCTCTATTTTAATTAAAATGATAGAGCGAAGCGATACCACAAATTTTCAATATTAACTATTCAATTCAATTCAGTTTTGCCACGAGTCAAAAACTTCAGTTTTAATCAGCTCATCATCTTCATACAGAAGTACAGTTGCATCTTTATTTCTTGGGATTAAAATCCAGATTTCTTCACCGGGTTTCATGAAGCTATCAAAAATATCATTTGAAATTCCAAAGCTGTTTAATTTTAAACGCATATGTTTTTTTAAAAATCCGTATTTAAGTCTGTATTTAAAAATGGTTACGCCCTTTGTGCTGTGCAAATATTTATGGCCTTTTCTGCCAGCTTCCCTGTTTATGGTAATATTAACATCTGTACCCTCAATTACTCTATGTCCCGATAAAGGGAACTGATCTATAATTATATTTTCAGGCTTGCCTTCAATAAAAAGAAATTTTATCTCTCCAAGCGATAGATTAAAGCTTTCAATTAAAGCTATTGCTTCTTCAAGAGATTGTCCTTTAATATCAGGCATTTTATATACATTTAGCCTGATGCCTGTGCTGACGAGAAGGTTTACAAAGTTTCCTCGCGTAATTATTGTTCCCGGCAAAGGAAACTGAGAAATAATTTCATTTTTTTTTATACTCTCACTATATGTACTGGATAGTTTGTTCAGGCGCAAACCATTTTCTTCTATGATTAAGCGTGCCTGCTGTATTGAAAGTCCTTTTAAATTCGGCGTCAAAATTCTTTTTGTACCTTTTGATATAATAATTCTTACATCACGCCTTTTCTTTATTTCAGATCCAGGTTCGGGCTCCTGAAAAATTACATGGTTTTTGGGCACGCTATCACTGTACTCAGACCCTTTAACTTTTGTGTTAAGACCAAGATCTGACAGCATTTCTAGGATTAACACTACATCCTTTCCGACAATATCAGGAACGACAACTTTATTTTCGCTCTTAATTATAAACGTTAAGGTAAGATAAGCGCTTACCATTAAAATTAGAACAAATAAAATAAAGAAAAATGATATTTTTGCTATCCTTACGATAACTTTCTCCTTTTAAGAGAGACTGAAAAAAACCCATCCATATTATTTATATGCGGAAAAGTTTTAAGATAGCCGTTTTTATTAATAAGAGAACGCGCATTAAAAGGAAATCCGTCAGGTTTTTTTTCAATAACAAACTCTGGATGCTTATTCAAAAAAACTTTTACAACTTCTTCATTTTCTTCAGGTTCCGTGCTGCATACAGTATAAACCAAAACACCTGAAGGTTTAACAAGATGCGATAAAGTATCAAGAAATTTCACCTGCTTTTCTTTATAATGTATTAAATTCTTTTTTGACATTAACCACTTGATATCCGGATTTCTCCTCAGGACACCTAACCCCGAGCAGGGCGCGTCTAATAGAATACGATCAAATTCGGCAATATAATTTTTGTCAAAGGGTTTGTCCAGATCGTGTATGCAGGTTTGAACAATTGAAATCCCCAGCCGTTTCATTTCAGACTCATGCCGCAAAAGCTTTTCATTGTTTTTATCCATGGCTACAATTTTGCCCTTATTTCTCATCATCTGAGCGATATGGCCTGTTTTTCCACCCAAACCTGCGCAGGCATCTAAAATGGTTTCACCTGGTTGTGGATTTAAAAGGTACGTGACAAGCTGGGCTGCTTCATCCTGTACCTGAAACCAGCCATTTTTAAATGCTTTAATTTTTGGAATGGGCAGCTTTGGTTTGAAAAAATAAATTCCATCCGGCGAATAACTTGTATAGTCAATTAGTTCTACATCTGATTCGAGTTTGTTTATCAGGTCGTCGCGGGAAATTTTCAGATTATTTGTACGTACGGTTATGGGCGGAATATTATTTACTGCATCGCAGAGCGCTTCAGTTTCTTTTAAGCCAAAATAATCAAGCCATCTTTTTATCAGCCATTCTGGAAGTGATTTTGCTGCTGACAATGCTTTTACAGGATTTTTGTTACGATCCGGGAAGGGGACTTTTTTATAATATTTTGCGGAACTGCGCAATACCGCATTTACGAATCCAACAACTTTCGGAGAGGTAACTGACTTGGCCATTTCTACAGATGTGTTTACAGCAGCGGACACTGGTATTTTATCTAAATATATTACCTGAAAGAGTCCAAGCCGAAGAATATTTAAAACATTCGAATTTATTGCGTTTAATCGGGTATTAGAAAAATAGTCTATTATCCAGTCGAGCGTACCTCGCCGCCTGATAACACCATATACCAAGGCATTAACCAAAGCGCGATCTCTTTTTGAAAGATATCGCTCTTTGTCGGTTATATCTTCTTCTAATACCCTATCAAGAGTTTTATGACCCTTATCCAGAGTATTTAATATAAATAATGCAGTATTGCGTGCATAATCAGCCAAAAAACTTAGCTCCATTTCGTTTCGTATTTGGTAATGCCCCCCCAGCTCTCACATTATGCTTCTTTGGCTGCTTTTTCTGCTGTGAATATTGCTTGATCCACAAAGACATTACGTTCTTTGGGTGTGAGGTCGATCATGTCATAAGCCTGAAGCATGGCGGCCCGACAGAAGTGGACAATCTAGCGTATGCCTGTTTCTTTTGCAACCGCAGGAAGGGAAGTGACATAGGGTCTGTTTTGCACACCGGTAAGTTCCTCAGGTTCTACAATCCGCGTAAGGATCAGTGGGGACTGCATTTTCGATTGGAAGAAGCTGTTATCAAGTCACTTACCGGAATCGGAGAGGTAATAGCTCGAATCTTAGGCTTTAATTCTAACGAGCGTATCCTGGAACGACAGGTACTGATTGCCACAGGGCGGTATCCAACTGCATCGGCACTATCACGCATGAGGAGATAGGCACTTTTCTCTGGAATCGGTAATACCTTACTCCCTACTTTCCACTGTTCTCTTAATCCGTGTAATCTGCGTAATCTGCGGATTTTAATTAGTTTTAATCTCCGACCTCCGACGTTCCAAGTTCCCCACTCCCAAAAAAATTACACAAGTTGACAAGTTGATATAATGTCTCCCATTTGCTACCCTGATATTAAAAATCACTTGTAATAAAAAATTTGACATTATAATAATTTATTATTATGCCAACTGTCATGAAAATTAGGTTCCTTCAGATTCCATTTCTATTCAGATGAAGGAAACGAACCGCCACATATTCATGTCGCCACTCCGGATGGCGAGTGTAAATTTTGGCTTCAACCGGTTCGATTGGCAAGAAATAAAGGTGTACCACCGCTTAGCATCAGAAAAATAGAAAAGATCGTATTTGAAAATCAGCTTCTTTTAATGGGGAAATATAATGAATCCCAAGACAGATAAAATGGAAATTGGAGAACCTACCGCAATTAAAGCCTGGGCGGAAGGCAGAACGATTTATATCGAACTAACGGATAGCCGCATTATTGGATTTCCGGCGGATCGATTTAAAATTCTATCAAAAGCTACAGATCATCAGCTCCAGGCAGTCAAAATAAGGCTGGATGGATTTGCATTGCGCTGGGAATCTCTTGATGAAGACATTACAGTCCCAGGGATCGTAGCAGGCAATTTCCAATTGCCCTTTCAATTGGCATCATAAATCCACAACCTATATATAATTCACTGGGTAGCTCTATGTAGTCAGCTACATCATCCCAGTATGCCAGTATTTATTTTATTCCTTAATTGATTTCTAATCTGTGTAATCTGCGTAATCTGCGGATCTTAATTTCTAAACAAACCATCATGCTTTTCCGTTGCCACATCCCAGGAATGCTTTTCCCTGACCCGTTCCTGTGCTTTTTGACGGTACTCTTTTACCTTATTCTGGTTTTCACTACCGTACACTTTTTTAACAAGCTGTAATTATATATAAAATTAGGTGATCTTCGTCCGTTTTTTACTCATCACTATTTTAAAGGGTTAAATAATTGGAATGTAAGGAACGTGGACGAAATAATTTCCCCAACTATGCATCACAGCTTCAGGCCACCTTTGCCCGATCTCAAATCAAAAAAATATCAAAATAGCCCGCTATTCCATCAACTTTTGTGATTTGAGATCGAACAAATTTGACCCAAATCTATGCGCCTACTTGTGGAAGTTATTTCGTCCACGTTCCTAACAGGGATCGAGATGCTGCAATCTAAAAAATGCTCCAATAATCTCAAACCCAACTGAAATAAGCTTAAATCACACCGATCTGTGCGATGGATGATCTTAACCCAGCCTTGTTTTGAGGCTAATGTCCCTAAAAAGATTATCCAGATATAAGCCAGGCAAGCAGCTATCATCAGACGGCTGAGTCTGACAGGATCTGAAATATGGCTTTTGTGTATATTAAATCCGCGGCTTTTCTGGTCATAAAAAATGTTTCAATCCGGAATCGTTTCGAATAATAGTCGTATGCATCTTTGGGCGATTTCACGTTTGTGACCAGATAGATAGGCTCTTCATTATTTTCAGCCCACCAGACAATAACTGTTACAGGACCATATTTTTTATGGGAAAACAGAATCTTTCGCCAATATCTATAACAGCCAGGCGGCAGAAGAGTATTGAGAACACCAACGTCAAACACTTCATCGGTCGATAAGGATTTTGATATTTACGCCTGTTCTGCACACATACAACCACCCCAGGTCACTCAATGTTTTTTGCAAATCGCAGCCGTCAAACTCCCCATCGCCCAAAAATTGGATACAACTCGTAAAGTCACTGCAATATCCTGTTCAAGGTTTCCAGGTCTTCCCTGGCATCCTGAGCGGTATAATTAAGGTCCACACCTCTTTCGTTCAGAAGTTGGATCATCTCCCATTTATTCTCGAGTCCGGCGAGTTCTTTTGCTTTACCCAAGGAGATCTTGCCTTCTCTATAAAGCGCAACCGCCACTGTGCGTCGTAAGAACTCCGGCCATTGATTTCTTGGTATTTTAAGCGACCGGAAAGCTGAATCCGGTAATTCTATCTTGAGTACAGTCTGTGCCATGACTTTTTCCTCCAAGAATTGGGAGTGTCCTTCTTAAAAATACATCCAGCCATAAAAATCAACAAGTTTTATCCGAGCGGCTTTCGTTCATTAGTTTATGCAGGAGGAGGGGACATCCCTTTTCCAGGGGTTATGCCAAAGCCGGCCCCACTATGGTCGGATTTTTACTGCTTTCCGTTGAAAGGACGGAAAACAATAGGAACCAGCCCCTTTGGGGCATTCCGGATAAAAAGGGGGGGCGTTGACAACTTTGTAAACTTATCGTTCAAGACCAGTTTATAACAGAGGGGGCATTGGTGGTTTTGTAAGTTTACACTATAAAGCTTTTAATAACTGCTCATATTTATTATGGTCTCCAATCCAGTACCAAATCACTGACTTCTCATTTCTTACAGCAAGCGCTCGATAATCCATTGTCACTCTTACTGACCAGATATTGTATTCCGTATTCACACATTTGAAATTCAGAGAAGGATGAAAAGGGTTCTTCTTCCAAAGATCAAATTTTCTATCTGCGTCCCTTTGAATCTTCTTTGGTAATCCCTTATATGATTTCAAATACGACTTTACAGTAAATGGATTCACTACATCACCTGACTTTTTCCATTAATATGTTCTTGAAGAGCTTGTTTTGCCATATTAATCATTGGTTCTGGAGACTTTGATAATAATTCCTGCCATTTCTGTTCACTATAAAGTTCATTTACAAAATTTCTTAACATTTCTAAGGCCTGATCTCTATGAACTTTATCAATCCCTTCCAAAATCTCAACAGCAGTCAAAGATTCCGGAGTTAAAGATTTTACAGTTTGCATTACGCCACCTCTCTATTCTCTATTTTTTCATGAAATTTATTAATCGGTTTAAACCACTTGTCCTTCCTAAAAATGGACAAGACGGGGGGCGTCCTTCCTAAAAATTCATCCAGCCATAAAACGTAATGGGGAACGTTTTCACATTTCATTGACTTGTTTAAGTGCGAAATCGACAACCTTTTGACTCAAATAAATACCCTGAGATTGCATTCGATTTATAGCCTCGCTCATCGAAAAACCAAAACCATCTTTTTTTGCACGGATCAGCACTCCAACTGAGCCCGTCAGTTTGAGCCCATTCAATCGAGCAATTACTCCGTACCCATGGACTCGTCGATACAAACTGTGTGAATATTTTCATCCAATGCAAGCTGAATAACAGAAGCCTCACCTAAATCAAGTGCGTTTCGTAGAAATGGAGTAATGGTCAAAGGATTTGATCGTTTTTCAATAAAGCTTGATCTTCTAAATTCACTCACTCCAAAGTCCGAAGATCCACCTGCTTCAATTTTTTGACAAACCTCAAAAGAAACAAGAACACGTTTGTAAAGCAGCTCCAGCAATGATAAGTCGCCAACACCGGCTATGAGAGCAAGTAAAGGCGCTGTGTTAATGACAAGTTTTTCTGTTTCAGGCATTTTGCATATCCGATAAAAGCTCATCTTCTTCAAGGTCAATCATTGGCACATTGAACCGATGAAGATTGAGTAAAAAATTAACCCTGTCAAGTCCGGCCAATGTAGCTGCCATGCCGGATGACAGCCTTTTCATCTCAAACAACTTTACCGCCATCGCCATTCTGGCTTCTTCCTCAAAAGCCTTCTTTGTTGTTTGAAGAATATCCGGTAAGCTTTGTGGATATTCAATATTGAGTTGATTGAACATATCTCACCTCCGAGCCATTATTAGATTAACCTTAATCCTTAATAGCAAATAAATTATGATAGTCCTACCTAAAAATGCATCCAGCTATAAAAATCAACAAAAAATAATGGGGCAATAATGGGGGACATTGCTACTTAACTGCATTATTCCAGTATCTTCCACATTCTTTCATAGCTGTTAAGCAGTTTCCTGCCTTTTTCTGCAAACCTTTTTACAACAAACACCCGGTATCTTCGGCGGGCTTCTTTTAAGCTTTTTCCAAAAAACTGTAAAACATTTTCAACTGTTTTTTCCGCCAGGTACTTATCTTTTTCATCGGCAGGCGGAATTTCCGGAACCAGAGGATTTTTCTGTTTTCTTATCAGCACACTGTGACCCTACCACGGATATTTATCAAGGGAATTCAGATCTTCGACCAGTTTTGCTCTCAGTGGATTCAAATGAATGTAGCGCGACAACTCCAGCAGGTAGTGGTCTTCTTCACAGTCAACTGACTTAGGAACGTGGACGAAATAACTTCCCCAACTATACATCACAGCTTCAGGCCGCCTTTGTCCGGTCTCAAATCACAAAAATATTGAAATAGCTCGCTATTCCTTCAACTTTTGTGATCTGAGATCGAACAAATTCGACCCAAATCTGTGCGCCTACTTGAGGAGGTTAATTCGTCCACGTTCCTTATAATGATTCTGGAAAAGGTGCCCCGTTCGCCGATGACGAATGTTGAATGATACGGCATTCCCGGTCATAAGCCGGCGCATGACGGTGCTGGGTGTAGGGCGGTGCGTGTAAAAGGATGTGAAAATGGTTCGGAATAAGCGCCCAAGCATAACACTGGGTCTGGGTATCCACAAGGATGACAGCAAGTCGTTCCAGAAATGAAGAGCGATCTTTATCGTCCTAAAATATTTTTCGGCGTTCAATTCCACGGGCCATTACATGTTGTTGGACACCGGGAGCATCAAGTCTGGCTTGGCGTGGCTCTTTTTTATTGGACAGGATTAACTGGATTAATCTCTGAATTTATTTGGTCCAAAAAAGCAAGAAAAAGTTAAACGCGTGAAAGGCAAAAAATGTTCTGATCTCAACTCGAATGATCATATCCAGTTTTCACATTTGAGTCTTGGGATTCTCGAAAATTCTTTGATGTTGTTTGAAATAATTGTTAGATCCAAACCCAAAGCATGAGCGGCGATCAGCGTATCAAGTGGGCCGATTGTTTTACCTTTGGATTCCAGCAAAGCCCTTATTTCCCCATAGCATGTAACTAATCTTTTGCCATGAAAAGGAAGAATCGTTAGCGGCAGCAGGAACTCATCGAGGGCATTTTGATTTGTATTTTTATTTTTGCTTTTGGCAACTCCATACTGCAACTCTGCGTGTGTTATTGAAGAAATCCCAAATTCAGAAACGGGATATTGTTCAAATTTTCTCAATACCTTTTCTGGCTTTTCATTTATGATGTATATGCAAATATTTGTGTCCAGGAGGTATTTCATTTGAACATTGGCTCTCGTTTTTGATTTTCTACGGGTTGATTTCGCTCAATTTTAAAATCTTTCGCGAAATGTTTCAGACTGTCAAAAAGAGTATTCCATGACTTTTCTTTAGGCAATAAGATAATCACTTCGCCTTGTTTTTTGATATACACTTCGCTACCCTTCATTCTAAATTCCTTTGGCAATCTGACGGCTTGGCTTTGCCCGTTCTTAAACAATTTTGCTGTTTTCATTCTTACCCTCCACCATTAATATATACTCTTAATATATATTAATGATATTGTTTGTCAAGTGGAAACCAGGGGACGAATCTTAAGGACCTGGGGACATTCTTAAGTAAGTAAATAACTTGTTAGCCAATTGATATTTATGCTATTTTAAAACCTCTTTTTTTGTTTTTTAGACAGGAAGAACAGGATTTTCAGGATGTTGTTGTTTCCCCTTTCCGGAAGAAAGGGAAAAAGCAATCAGCCTGCGGCTGGGAGAATAGGCTACCAGCCTAAAGCGGGACACTTTTCGCCATTTTGGCTATAATGACACTTTCACAATCAAAACGTTTTAGTACGTTTGGGGAACGTGCCCTACTTTCTTCCTCGTTACGAGGCTCTGCCTCGTAATGCAATTTTTGTGGCTCTGCCACGGAATGAGGCAGAGCCTCATGCAATGCGTTCCCAGGCTGAGCCTGGGAACGAGGGGCAAATTAAGTTTTTCTCAGACACTGACTAACTGAATTTACAGACTGTCCCGCCTTACGTTGGTAGCCGATAGGTGTAAACCCAACCAACTCTTTGCGCACGCTCAATATATCAGCTTTAATTTCCTCCAATCCGGACTCTTCAATAAACTGCTCAAATGTTCCCATCTTTTTTGTCTCTTCAATATTGATGAGTATAGCCTCTATAAGATTTTTTTTGCCTGCTGAACATCCTCACCGCAGGAAGCAATATCCAATTCAGGACAATAAGAAACATACATATTACCTTCTTTCCATATCTCCTCAGTCAAACGTATTTTCATGAACTTAACTCCTTTTTTAGACCTTTAATGGAAAACGCCCTGTCCTTCTTAAAAATGCATCCAGCCTTAAAAACAAACAAATTTTATCCTTTCAAGAAAATAAGAACTGTTGAACCGCCAGACGCAAAGAGCGCAAAGGGTTTTTTGTTGGTTTGTCTTGATCCTGAAAGAAAAACTCAGCCTGCGGGACGCTCATTAGGCCTGCTGGACGCTCATTAGTTTATAAGTTTCTGTTTTTTTTAGAGAGGATGAACGGGATTTACAGGATATTTTATTTTCATTACTTTCCGGATGAAAGTGATGAATAATAATCAGCCTGCGGCTGAGGAAGTTAAAACAAAGGGAACAAGGGCTTGTTTTCGGTTTACCAGATAGTAGCAACTTTTTTTGATTGTCTTAATTTCTTGTCGTCGGTAACCAGTTTGGCATTTTCGATGATTGAAGTTGCAGCGATGATTCTGTCAGCAGGGTCCTTGTTATTGTCCGAAAGCAAATCCGTGGAAAGTGCTGCTATCTCAGGCGTGATTCCCATAAAAACGTATTTGTTGGATTCTAATATTCGCCCTATGAATTCCAGGTATTCGATATCTATACTGAGTCTTTCTTTGTGCATCAGCATTGCTATTTCCCATAGTGAGATTTCACAAAATATTATTCCATCCGAATTATTGGCTGCTGAAATGGCTTTTTCTGCTTTTTCGGAGAGCATCTCTGGTTTCAAAGCATTCCAAATGATTATGTGGGTATCTACAACAATCATTTCATAGCCTCCCACTCTTCATCAATCGGGGATAGGATATCACCAATAACGGCAGTCTTGCCCAATTCTCGCAAAAATTCTCTTGACTTCTCCCTCTTATCTTCCACAGGGACAAGTCTCGCCATTTCATGACCGCGTGAAGTAATTGTAATAACATGCCCTTTCTGAACCTTTTTCAGAAATATTGACAGATTTTCTCTCAGAGTACTGATACCTATTTTTTCCATATTTTTGTTACCCCCCTTTTTTGTACAAATTAATTGTACAACTCAATCTAGGGGAAATCAATGTTTTTCTTAAAGACTAGAGTCTTTCCTTCGTTTCTTCAAGCGGAGTCCTATGGGGTCGGGATAAGGAAAAGAGGTCAAGTCGAAAGCGCCGGTAAAAGCCGGCAAAGAGCAGGGGGTGTAAGTCCCCCGCATGGTAATGGTTAGCGACCAGACGTGGCCCCTAGTCATGAGTAAGGGGGCGGCGAAGCGTTGACAGAGGGCTTGCAGGCCTGGCTATTGAGCTCCGAAATCACCTTAGGAACGTGGACGAAATAACTTCCCCAACTATACATCACAGCTTCAGGCCGCCTTTGTCCGGTCTCAAATCACAAAAATATTGAAATAGCTCGCTATTCCTTCAACTTTTGTGATCTGGGATCGAACAAATTCGACCCAAATCTGTGCGCCAACTTGAGGAAGTTAATTCGTCCACGTTCCTTATCCGGGTTGCCGACCTTGTGACTTGGTGGGAAGGCAATACGGTACGTCGCTCTGACGCGAGTGGCGCACCGGACCCGCGGAGTCAGAGAACCGGAGCATGTACGCAAATTTTTTGTACGGAAACCGACCTGCGAGACGCTCATTAGTTTATAAGTTTCCCATAATTTAATATTTTTTGACAGGATTAACATAATTTTCAGGATTATTTTGTTGCTCTACCAGCTTCTTAATGAAGCTAACAGAAATGCATAAGAGTTGGTGTCGTTTCTTGTATTAGTGCACTTATTTTGGTAGTTTCTTGAACCGCTGAGGCGCGAAGGACGCTAAGGTTTTTTTGTTGATTTTTCCTGATCAGAACGGATGATCAGGAAAAACGCAATGCCCTGACGGGCAGGAGCCGGGTATATTAAGGGGTAAGGGGGGATACTGTTAACCTATCCATCATCATTGCTGCTTATGAGTTACACGCGTGTTGATTTATTTTTAGAAATTTGACTTTTTGTCGTTCCTGTATTTTCGTCGAAACATTCAGGCAGTCTATAAATGGACTTATAGGGTTCCTTTTGAATCTCTTTCTTGCTAAGTTCATAGAATAAATAGCGTGGCCAGAAATAGGTGTATAACTCCGTCTGGTCAATTACAAAGCAGCCCTTTAGCCCAATCCCTCAATGCTTAACTTGACCTATGATGATAACTCTGTTGCGTGGTTCTTAAGAAAGAACTCTAACTTCGCGATCATATCTTATATTAGTATCGCAAATTTTACACCGCATAGTCAATGCTTTAATTTTTGAAATAGGCAGTTTTGGTTTGAAAAAATAAATTCCATCCGGTTGTCGGCTATATCTTTTTCTAATACCCTATCAAGAGTTTTATGCCCCCTCATCAAGAGTATTTAATATAAATAACGCAGTATTGCGTGCATGATCCGCCAAGAACTTAGCTCCAGTTTGTTCTGAATTTGGTTGAGGGGGGTGCAAGTAATCGTTGAACCAGTCTAATCAGCTTAATGTCGAATATCGAACAGGGAATGTCGAATTACGAAGGAAGGTACTTAATAATTTTAAAAAAACATCCACACTTCGATATTCAATATTCCCTGTTCGACATTCATCATTCAATCGGTGCTTCCTGGAACCGAAATGGTCACGTTTTGTTCTATGTCACCCTTGGTTGAGTGAGCTAGTTTAAAATCGTTCCAGGAGCTATTGAATGTCCGCGCAAAAAGTCTCTAATAGACAACTGCTTGCCTGATTCGCCCTGAATTTTTAAAATAGACAGAGCTCCTTTACCCGTTGCGATCCTGAGTTCATCTGTGAAGCATTTTATTACTGTTCCCGGCGGGGCGGTGATATCCGTTAAGATCGGCCTGGCCGCAAAGATTTTGAGACGTTTATCGCCGTAAAACGTAAAGGCACCAGGCCATGGAGTAATTCCTCGTATAAATGCCTCAATATCTTCAGCAGACTTTTTCCAGTTTATATGCCCATCGTTTTTTTTAAGCAATGGTGCATATGTAGCCTTCTTGTGGTCCTGCGGGATGGGCTTTAACTCTTCAGCCTCTATAGCTTTTATTGTTTTTATAAGAAGATGAGCGCCAAGTTTTGCCAGGCGGTCATGAAGCGTTGCCGATGTGTCATCCGGAGCAATTTCTAATTTTGCAGAAAGAAGTATATCTCCTGTATCCAGGCCCTCATTCATAAACATTGTTGTTACTCCGGTCTCTTTTTCCCTGTTTATAATAGCCCACTGGATTGGCGCTGAACCACGATATTCTGGAAGCAGAGATGCATGAATGTTAATTGAACCTATTTCTGGCATTTCAAGTATTTTTTTTGTGAGAATATGACCATATGCTGCCACAACAAATATATCCGGTTTAAGCTTTTGTACAATTTCTTTAAAATCATCTGTCTTAATAGATACTGGTTGGATTACTTCATATCCCAGACTTATTGCAGTTTCTTTAACAGGAGGAGAAATTAGCTTGCGGCCTCGTCCTTTTGGGCGATCAGGTTGAGTTACGACCAATACCACATCATAGTTGTTATTGTGTAATTCCTTTAAGGAAGGGACAGCAAACTCGGGAGTTCCCATAAAGATGATTTTAAGCTTTCGATTATTCACTATTTTCTCAATTGCTTTTTTATACGTCTTTTATAAAGTTCTCTTTTTAATGCGCTTACATGGGCTAAAAATAAAATTCCGTTTAAATGATCAATTTCATGTTGCAATACTATAGCAAGGTGTCCTTCAGCATCAATTCTTCTGGGATTCCCGTCTCTATCAAAACCTTCAACAAGTATGGATTTGGCACGTTTTACGTTTGCCCTTAGATCCGGAACGCTGAGACAACCTTCATTTTCCGATATTATACGACCATTGGTTTCGATAATTCTTGGATTTATGAGAACCTGAAGAGATCTTTTTCCTTCGCACTGTGATACATCATAGAGGATTAGACTTTTATCGAATCCTACCTGTATTGCAGCCAGACCGACACCTTTTGACTCATACATTGTGTAAGACATGTCTTCAATCATCTTCTGAGTCGTTCCATCTATATCTTTAACAGGTTTAGCAAGCTGTCTTAAAAAATTGTCAGGATATGTTAAAATATTGAGCATTGACATTATAATAGATTTTCCCAATTTCCAATTTCGAGTTTCAAGCCGTTAACGGTTACCTTCTTTCTTTAAGAATTTGCAATGTATCAACACCTGAAAGCATTGCAGATATAACTCCTATAATTATTACCGGAAATATTTGAATTGCATGACTTGCCAGAGTAAAGCCGGCAGCTTCCTTTGCCGAGATGCCAAAAAGGGACAGCGCGAAAACACCCCCTGCTTCCCATATACCCCAGAAACCAGGGACAGATGGAAGAGCTATAAAAAAACATATAATAATCATGACTGCAAATAGTTCAAGATATGATAGCCTTATGCCCGGGCAGCCAAGAGATATGATATAGAAAGAAAAAGCTGATAAAATCCATATAATAAAAGAGAGCCCAATACAAATGCATATTTTTTTGGGATGGTTAATAAAGGAAAAACCAGTTGAGAGGTTATCTACAAAGCATATCAAAGAAGCACAGAATTTTTGAATTTTGTTTTTTAATGAAACGCTTGTTAATGAAAAAAGCAAGGGGATTTTATTGATTGTCCATTTTATACCTTGTCGGATTGAGCTAAAACTAAAAAGAAGGATCCCGGCAATAAGTACAATCATTAATTTGAAAAGATTTCCACCAATGCTGATCAGGGTTTCCCTGTTCAGATTATATTTCCCAAAAGAAATACTAAGCTGGGGATCTATATCTATATACGCAAGCATTGCTCCAAAAAGAATGATGAGAATACTTGAGTCAAATATACGTTCAACCACAACCGTTGCAAGGCCCGTTGAAAAGGGAACCTTTTCCTTTTTTTGCAGAATAGCTGGTCGCGCCACCTCGCCGACCCTGCCCGGAAGGATGCAGTTTAACATAAAACCTATCATCAAAGGATGAAATGCTTTCCAGAAGTTGACTTTGCAGACCGGTTCCAATATAAGCATCCATCGAAATGCTCTTAATGAAAAACTTATAAAAACAACAAATACAGATGGAAATAACCATAAATAATTAATTGATGACAGGTATTCTATAAGTTCATTAAATGGAACATTTTTAAAAGCAAAATAGAATGCAGCAATTGAAATTACAATACCTATTATAAGAGAAATTTTTGCTTTTTTTTTCATACTCTTAATATTGAAAATTGAAAATTTAAGGAATTCTATTGATTTTAATGTCTCATCATGGATTAGTGTGAAACCCTTTTGAAAATCACACTAATGCGCGATTAATTATTTTAATTAAAATGATAGAGCGAAGCGATACCATCAATTTTCAATTTTCAATTTTCAATTCGGTTCCGGTTTATCCGGATTAGGATAGGAGCTTGCGTGCTTTTATTATATCTTTTTTGATTTGTTCTGATAGTTCTGAAATATTTGAGAACTTTTTTTCATCCCTTAATCTATCTATAAAGTTGACACGAATTTTCTGACCGTAAATATTTTCTTTAAAGTCAAGTATATGAGCCTCAACAGTAAAGATATAATCATCAAAAGTAGGGCTATAACCGATATTTGCCACTCCTTTAAAATTTTCCCCCTCGCATTCGACTATAACAGCATATACTCCAATTTTCGGCCTCAGTTCATCAAATAGATTTATATTAGCAGTGGGGAATCCAAGGAGTTTTCCCCCTCTGTCACGCCCAACCTCGACTTTTCCTCTTATCTGGTAATACCTACCCAATAGTTTTTTGGATTCAGCAACTTTTCCGGCCATGACCAGTTCACGTATTTTTGTGCTGCTGATTCTTTCAGGATAGGTGTTTGATATATACAACTCGTCTATTACGATTACTTCAAAACCACATTGGTTCCCCAAAGTTTTTAGCAGGCCTAAATTCCCCTCACGATTTTTCCCGAAAGTATAATCTTTGCCCACCGCAATTGCCTTAATCCCAATGCGCTTGACAAGGATATCTTCCACGAATTCCTTCGCGGGTATGGCTGCAAACTCCTGTGTAAAGGGAATGCAAATAAGAACATCAAGGCCGGCCTTTTCTATCAGTTCTACCTTTTGTTCGTAAAGGGTAATAAGAGGGGGATAATTATTTTTTTTTAATACTCTGATAGGATGGGGTTCAAAAGTCATAGCGATTGATGTACCATTAAGTGCTATAGCTTTTTCAATCAGATTATGAAAAAGAGCCTGATGGCCAAGATGTACGCCATCAAAATTACCTATTGTAATAACAGCATTTTTGTATGGTTTTGTTATCTTATTTATATCTTCAATTATTATCATTCCTAACTTTCCTGCTTAGAGCTTAAAATAATGAACTTGACAAGAATAAAAAAAAGGAATAATTAAAACTTCTTCCGAATAAAATCAACCTTTAATTTATTATGATTTTAGACGGCAAAGTAAAAAGCTTCAGTTTCAAGGCGCGCAAATTCTGAGGAGAGAGACGTACTTATAGCTATAGACTTTCAGATAAATAATTACACTGTGTTATCAGTCGTCGACGTATAACCAATACGCCTTCCTCCTTCTGGCCTTGTGAAATTAATTATCTGAAAGTCTATACGTCGCAACGACATAAGGATGCAGCGCAACGCAGAAAATGGACTTTTTACGAAGCCGTTATGATTATGCCGAAGTGGCGGAACTGGTAGACGCGCTAGGTTCAGGGTCTAGTGGGGGTATCTCTGTGGGAGTTCGAGTCTCCCCTTCGGCACCATCTATAAAAAATTGGCCGCAATCTCAAGAGGTTGTGGCTTTTCGACAATACTCCTATCCTAATTATCCATTTGATTTTCATTCTATTTGTAATTTTAGACGGTTGCCCCCCACTCCTTAACAAGCTCGTGCTCAATTTTCAGATGGTCGAGGACCCTTGCAATTACAGAATCTACGAGGTCGGAGATGTTTTGCGGGTTTGAATAAAATGAGGGGGATGGAGGCATGATGGTTGCGCCAGCCTTGGCTACCACATACATGTTTTTCAAATGGATAATGTTTAAAGGAGTTTCCCTTGGCAGCAGGATCAACGGACGTTTTTCTTTGAGATTTACATCAGCAGCCCTGTGAATGAGGTTGTCTGCTATACCGGCTGCAATTGCTCCAAGTGTTTTCATTGAGCATGGGGCAATAACCATGCCGTCATTCCTGAATGACCCGCTTGCAGGAGGAGCAAAAAAATCATCCTGATTATATGTGTAAAATTGAGCTTTCTTGTTAAATGTAATGCCTTTGTCCTTTAAAAAAGATGAAAAGGATTCACCGCTGTAGCCGGTTTCATGCTCAAGGACTTTATATCCGGCACTTGATATTATAAGATATATGTTTACCGGATTTTTCAAAAGAGCCTTGAGAAGCCTTATTCCGTATATAGACCCTGAAGCCCCGCATATTGCCACTACTATTTTTTTGTTCACATCCACCGCCTGACCAGCTCGTCTGCCAGAATACCCAGGAATAAAGTTATGGAAATCAAGCTGTTAATATGAAAAAAGGCAAAATTAACATTGCTGAGATCGTCCGGCTTAACCAGCCTGTGCTCAATAATTAATAAAATTCCGATTATAACTACTGCTAAGAAGTACATCAGGTTCATATCAAATACAAAATAGATCAGAAAGAAAAAACAGAAAGAAGCAAGATGTATAATAGAAGCAATTATAAGTGCTTTTTGTACACCAAAATGAGCAGGTATGGAAAAAAGCCCTTCATTTTTGTCAAATTCAATATCCTGACAAGCATAAAGAATATCAAAGCCTGCGATATAGGTCATGAGGGCAAATGAAAGAATAAGAACAGACCATGAAAAGGTTTTGGCAAGGGCTATCCATGCACCTGCAGGGGCAAGAGATATGGCGAAGCCCAGATAAATATGGGAAAGCCAGGTAAACCTTTTTGTATAGGAATAAGAGAAAAGTACAACAAGCATAGGAAAGGAAAGATAAAAGCAGAGTTTTCCGAGCATTGCTGAAGAAAATATAAAGAGACCTGAAAAGAAAATTACAAATACTACTGCTGAAGATAAAGAAAGCCTTCCTGATGGTATATCTCGTTTTGAGGTGCGTGGATTCTTTGTGTCAAACTTTGCATCAGCTATCCTGTTAAAACCCATGGCAGAGGAGCGTGCTCCAATCATGGCAAGCAAAATCCAGAAAATATCTGATATAATCATCTGATGCCGGCGCTGGGCAAGTATTACGGCTGAAAAAGCAAAGGGAAGAGCAAATACAGTATGGCTGAACTTTATCATCCTGCCGTATGTAAGAATCCGTTCCAGCAAAATTACAACCCTACTCCATCTATATGCGCCCCACAATGTGCGCACTTACCGTTTTCTATCAGATTTTTCCTTACATAAAAACCCCACCTGTCAATAAGAATATTTTTACATTTATAACAGAAAGTATTCTCGCCGTCGTCACCCGGCACATTGCCTGTATAAACATATTTCAAGCCCGATTTAATACCGATCTCACGGGCCATAACAAGTGTTTCTATAGGTGTGGAAGGCCGGTCTAAAAGCTTATATGTCGGATGGAACCTGCTTATATGCCATGGTGTTTCAGGACCCAGAGACTTTACGATGAATTCAGCCAGCATTTCAAGCTCATGCTTGTCATCATTTAGTCCCGGAATAAGAAGAGTGGTTACCTCAACGAAAATACCAAGCGACTTCATCAGCTTCAAGGTCTCTTTCACATGCTCCAGCTTTGCATTGCAAATTTCTTTATAAAACTTTTCATTAAAGGCCTTTAAATCGACATTTGCCGCATCAAGATAAGGACTTATCATTTCAAGGGCTTCGGAAGTCATGTAGCCATTTGTAACAAATACGTTCCGTATCCCCTTCTCATGAGCGATCTTAGCAGTATCATATGCAAATTCAAAAAAAACAGTCGGCTCAGTATATGTATATGCTATGCTTTTGCAGTTTCCTTTTACTGCTGCGTCTACAATATCCTCCGGTGGAAAATAATCACCCATTATCATTCCATCATGGTCTGACGGCATCTGGGCGATGTCTGCATTCTGGCAAAACATGCATTTAAAGTTGCAACCAACTGTTGCTATAGAGTAGGACAGACTCCCCGGGAAAAAATGGAACAGAGGCTTTTTTTCAATAGGATCTATATTGCTTGCTATAAGCTTTCCATAAACCAGGGTCTTCAGAGTTCCTTCCTGGTTCTCACGCACACCGCATATCCCGCGCCGGCCATTTTTAATCACACAACAATGGTTGCAAAGATTGCATTTAACTTTTTTTTCATTAAGCGGTTTGTAAAGATATGCTTCCATAGTTGCTTAACTCCAATTTCTAATTTTCATGGTTTGCTCAAGACCTCTTTTAACCTGTTAATGCATTAGTTGTAGGCTTGGCTTGACAAGTAATTGAGAGCGGTCTGGTCATATAGCGGGGAATCGGAGCAAAAACAATGCCTGCGAAGGCCCCAAACGGGCATCTTTGAATCAGTCTCGAACGTTCTATTCCAGAGGTGATTTTTCCTGATGCCGATAAAAAATGACATACAGTTCTCCATGATATAGGGACATCTCCCAAAACGGCACGGATAATTTTTTTTAATTCCCAGATACTGAAAAACTGCGCGCGGTTGTAAATGCTTTTGGTAAATATCCCTTTAAGCCGCAACTGTATCCCCTTAAGAGCATACCTATTAAGAACGCCTATAAAAATTCTGTCTTTTGCAACCCTGCAGGCCTCTTCAATCGCCTTCCTGGGATCATCAACAAATTCCAGAGTTGTTATAAAGCAGGCATAGTTAAATGAATTATCATCAAAAGGCAGATCTTCGGCAAATCCGCGATGTAGATCCACACGATGTCCAACTTTTTTAAAAGCAATATCGAGCATATATTGAGATGGATCAATGCCTGTAATCCGTAGTCCTTTGTTTAAAAATGGGAGAAGACTTGCACCGGTTCCACAGCCTATTTCTAAAAGAGAATTTCCATCCATCGGCTTGAGCATATCCAGCATAAGTCGAGATTCAAGGTCGGCGGCAAAGCTGTTTCGTGGTTGATCATACCACTGATCGTAATTTACGGCATCATTAAAATCAAATATATAACCCATATTTAATAATTTATTAAAAAAAAGGAATTTTATCAAGAAAAAAACATTCGTACGTGTTCACGGAACATTGAAATTGGAAATTTGGCCTTCATGCTTTTGTACTGTTCTTCCCGGGTGCAATACAAATTTAATCTCTCCCCAATTTCTACTTTCCAATTTCAAGTTTCAAGCCGTGAACGCTTAGAAAGATTTTTAATAGAAATGTATTTAGAAAGACCTGATAGGAGTGTATTTTCAGGTTACTTTGAATTTTTTTCTATACTCGGGAATTTCTATAATCGGCGGCCTTTCAAAGCCCTTATCTTTATAAATATCTGGCTGGTATCCGTCATTTCCCAATTTGTATTGTATCATCTCGTTAAAAAATTCGCTTTTTAATTCAGCCATACCAAGCTTTTCAAGGCGCTTGCAAAAAGTCTTCAGAATAACAAAAGCCATTTTCCCCAATGATTTAGTATCCTGATTCCTGTGAACCCGCCTTTCAAGATCTACCTGAGCAATAACATCGAGTCCCCATTTTTCATAAGTATCAAGAATTATACTGGTTTCAATGCCGTAGCCGATTGGAAAGGGTATTTTCTCAAAGAGTTCACGGTAACCGGCATATTCGCCGGAAAGAGGCTGTAGTATCTGGGTAAGCTCCGGGAAAAAAAGAGAAAACAGAGGCCTTATTACCAGTTCCGTGACTCTCCCGCCGCCTGTAGGTCTGGTTTTTTTCTTGCCTGTGGCAAAGGTAATGGGCCTGTCATAATATGCCTTGCTATATTTGATATTATCAAAAAGAAGAAGCGGACCTACAAGAGCATAAACAAATCTATGATGAATATTTTTTATATCAGCATCAAGATAAACAATTATATCACCTTTTGTAATATAAAGAGCTTTCCAAAGATTTTCACCCTTTCCCTTGAACTTTTCAAGTTTGGGCAGGATATCATTAGCTTTGTATACATCAGCGCCATAAGTTGATGCTATTTCCATGGTTCTATCTGTTGAGCCTGAATCAATAACCACGATTTCATCAAGAAGTTGATAGCGAGACATCAACTCCGAGTTCATGATAATAATTTCTTTTGCAATAGTCTTTTCTTCGTTAAGGGTAGGCAGACAAAGAGATATTTTAATCTTTTTTCTTTTTTTTTCTTCAACAAGACGGTTAATGTCTTTGAATTCAGAATGATGAAAGGTATTTTTTTTTAGCCAGTTGCTATTCATCGCAAACTCCTTTGTCTATTGCCATAATCGCTCCAACAATCTGAGCGATTCCTTTATACATTGGTTCAATTTCCATCGTAGCATTTTCAAGATGAATATTTTCTCCATGAGTAATCCCAAGTGTAACTGCCGGTATTTTGTGTGCAAGAAGAATTGACAATTCAGATTCACTTGGTTCACATATTGGTTTTAGGCCCAACCTTTCAATTATTGCGCCGGCACTTTTTACAAGGGGATGATTGTATTTTAAACTGGCTGCGCTCAGGTTGCTTATAGTTTTCAGCTTCAGCTCAATTTCATTCTGGTGACTTATGTCTTCAATAATGTCATTAATATCATTATAAATACTTTTGACCATTTTATCTGAATTACTTTGAATCTCAAAGCCAAGTTTTGCCTTACCGGCTATAGTTCCATGCTTGAAACCGCCTGATATTTTACCGATAATTACTCTGGAACGTGGTCTTTGAGGTAAGCGTAACTCCATGATCTGATTTATAACTTCATTTAAAATCAATATCGCGTTTGACTTGAACTTCTGAAGCGGTCCGGGTGTGGGTGATATATCACATTCAACTTCACATCTAATCATTCCTTCAGAATAATAATTAAGTCTGCCAAGTTCAACACCCTCCATGCAAATTGCACCTCTTATGGGAGTATTCCACGTTTTCAGGAGATGCCTGATGCCTCGCAAATTCCCCCTTCCTAATGATTGTATAGTTCCCGCAAGGACAATATCTGATTCAAAACGAAGATCTAACTTTCTAAAAATTTCCGGCAACGAAGCCAATACCCCAATACTCAATGAATTATCTAAAATACCTACTCCCTTTATTCTTTTTTTCCTGACAGTATAATTATGATCTACATTTTTTTCAAAAACCGTGTCCAGATGTGCAACGACAAAAACAGGTGGTTTTGATGGAGAAGTTCCCCTGATAATTCCAATGGGATTCCTGTATGCATCGGTTGTACATTCATCTACCTGAAACTCAGCCAACCTTTCCATAAATAAATCGGTCCGCCTTTTTTCCTTGAAAGTAGGAGCAGGTATCTGTCCAATAAATACTATATTAGCGATAATTATTTCCTTGATCGATTTTATCGCCTCAACAACAGACGGTAATTCATCAAGATACTTTTCCATATCAGCCACCCTAAAAACAGCAAGAATTTATTGAAAAATTATAATTTATTATCATATGTGCCGAAATTTTAAAAGAAATTATTGACATATTAAACATTTTCAAAGCAAAATAGAAACCTATTTTAATCGTTATTCAATACGGAATTTCAACAAGCACCTTTACTAAGCCCTTTACCCGTTTGGCATGGACAGGAATTAAGGGTACAAAACTTGAGTGCTAATTTACAATTTTTATGGAGAATACCGCAAATGAAAAGATTTATTGTTTTTTTCATAGTCTTATTTTCTACAGCAGTGCATGCTGAAACCATGTATATTGATGATATTGTTAAAATAACGGTTAGAACTGGGCCGGGAATTGCTCACAAGATAGTAGCAATGATTAAATCAGGCGAAAGAGTTGAGGTGCTTAAGACAGAGGAGCCAGATAAGGACTGGTCTCTTGTTCGAATCACAAACGGAAAGGAAGGATGGGTTCTCAGCCGCTTCCTCAAATCTAAAGAACCGGATGGGCTGATTCTTGAAAGATTGAAAAAAAAACATAACGCGTTTAAGAATCAAGCTGCCTCTATGATTGAAGAAAACAAGGTCTATAAGAAAGAAAATAAGAAACTGAATTCAGAACTTAAAACAAACAAAGAAATATCAAATAAAATTAAATCATCTTATGAAACCTTAAAAAAAGAGTCAGCCGAATTTCTTGAACTAAAGTCTAATTATGGAAAGACTTCGTCAAAACTTATCGAACAGACAAAAAAAGCTAAAAAATTGGAAGAAGAATTAACAAGCCTGTTGTTACATCAGAATATCAAGTGGTTTTTAAGCGGCGCCGGAGTACTCCTTTTGGGTTTCGTGATAGGATTTAGCACCAAACGTCAGCGCAGGCGGTCATCTTTACTGTAAAATTTAAAAAACAACTATTCAAATTCCCACTACAAAATGTTTCAATGTTTCATGAACGCTTTCAATGCTTTTCTTGCCGATTAGAGACCCTTGAAAATACAATATTAATTTCAAGAAAAATATTGCATAAAGAACTCGGAAAAATAAAATGGAATTTGAAACTGATTTCTTGATTATAGGAAGCGGTGTGGCTGGGCTGACGTTCGCCCTTAAAGTAGCGGAATTCGGCAGTGTCGCACTTGTAACTAAAAAAGGAATCATGGACAGCAATACAGCTCAGGCACAGGGTGGAATCGCCTCTGTTTTTGATAAAGTTGATTCATTTGATCTCCATATTCGTGACACTCTTGCATCAGGAGACGGTCTCTGCAACAAGGAAGTTGTTGAGATGGTAGTAAAAAACGGACCTGATAGAATTCTGGAACTGATCAATTTTGGTGTACATTTCAACTTAAAGAAAAATGGTTCAAAAAAGAAAACTTTTGACTTTGATCTTGGACGCGAAGGGGGACACTCAAAAAAACGTATCGTGCATGCTCAGGATTTGACGGGACTGGAAATAGAAAACGTGCTGGTACGTCACGTCAAAAATCATGAACGCATTACACTGTTTGAGAACCATATCGCAATTGATCTTATCACCTGTTCAACTCTTTTAAAAAGCGGTCTGGTAACAACCAACCACGAGGAATTATGCTGTGGAGCATATGTTCTTGAAAGAGATACAAAACAAGTCAAAACCTTTCGCGCTAAAATAACTTTGCTTGCTACAGGTGGCGCCGGCAAGGTGTATATTTACACAAGCAACCCCGACATTGCGACCGGAGATGGAATCGCAATGGGATACAGAGCAGGCGCTACATTAGCCAACCTTGAGTTTGTCCAGTTCCATCCAACCTGCCTTTACCATCCTGAAGCTAAAAACTTTCTTATTTCAGAAGCTGTCAGGGGTGAAGGAGGAATGCTTATTGACTTTGCCGGAAATCCTTTCATGGAGAGATATGATCCCCAAAAAGATCTGGCCTGCCGTGATATTGTTGCCAGAGCTATAGATGCGGAACTCAAAAAAAGCGGAGATGATTCGGTATTTCTCGATATATCTCATAAAAATTCCGAATTTGTTAAAAATCGTTTTCCTAATCTTTATGAAAAATGTTTAACTTTCGGTATCGACATGACAGCCGAACCTATTCCTGTTGTTCCGGCAGCTCATTATATGTGCGGCGGCGTAAAAACAGATATCCACGGCAGAACAAATATCCTCGGGCTTTACGCCATTGGGGAAACAGCCTGTACAGGCCTTCACGGCGCTAATAGACTGGCAAGCAATTCTCTGATAGAAGCGCTGGTCTATGCCCATATGGCAGCGAAACATGCGGTAAAAGACCTCGAAATTTTAGATTTCAAATCCATGCCCGACCTTCCCCTATGGGACGAATCCGGCACAACCGATAGTGATGAAGTCATCATGGTTTCACATAACTGGGATGAAATAAGACGGTCTATGTGGAATTATGTAGGTATAGTTAGATCGAATAAACGTCTTGAAAGAGCAAAAAGAAGGATAGAGAATATTCAAAACGAAATTCATGAGTATTACTGGAATTTCAAAATTGCCGGAGATCTTATTGAACTCCGAAATATCGCTACGGTTGCTGAACTGATTATTAAATGCGCCATGCTCAGAAAGGAAAGCCGCGGACTTCACTACAATATAGAATATCCTTATCGTGATGACAAATTATGGGGAAAAGATACTATTATATGAAAAACCTTTGAAGGATAAAATTGTTCAATGTAGTTAATAATTTTCTTGCATGAAAATAGTTACTAAGATATTAAAAACGGTTCACGGTTTTTTATGAGTTCTCACAACTGAGTTTCTTGCTTTTATGTTTTGATCAACCGTGAACGGTTATTATGATAGCTTCTTGATCAGACAACAGGTAGAAAATTCTATAGAGGAAGATGCAATGATACACAAAATTAAGCAGCTAATTTTATTGGCTATTTTGGTATCTGTCGGATATTTTTTGTTATCAAATCATATAATTTATTTTGGTAATGGAATTAAGTTATTAAAAAAATCAAGGCCTACTTCAGCTTATACCTTCTTCAGCATTGAAAATAAAAAAGTTGAAGATATTCTAAAAATTGAAGACTTGCGAAATGACGGTATAGGAGATTTTCTTGTTGAGATTGGGAAGCTGAATAACGAAGAAAAAGAACAATTGGAACATAATATTACGAGCCGTCCATAACTGAACTGGAAAAATGTTTTACGATTTTATAACGGCATTTGTTAATATCTATCAAAAAAGGGCTAACCAGCCCGGCTAAACCCTTATTATTATCTGGTGGAGCTGAGGGGGATCGAACCCCTGACCTCATGACTGCCAGTCATGCGCTCTCCCATCTGAGCTACAGCCCCAATTAATATAAGTGGGCAAGTAACAAAAAGCTTTAAATGTGTCAATATTTATTTCATATCAGGTTGGTTAGGCTGAAGACTGAAGACTTTTAGGGAAAGACTCCCCCTAAGCCAATATTTTCTTAAAGCGGCCGGAAATTTTATCCTAAACATAGAGAATAACGCTCAGGAATCATGTGTTTCCTTCAGCCTATAGCCTTCAGTCTAAACACCTGAGTAGTTACGAATTATTTAAAAAGGTCAAAAATACAGATTGATGAATTTACAAAACAATCCGGAACAGTTAACATGAAAACACGGACAAAAATGTTCAAAGAGTTTGATGCAACAGAACTATATTGTCCTCGTTGCAAACGTGCAGTGCCTGTCAGGAAACGCCTCCTTCTGATACTTAAGGAAGGTGATAAATATGAATATTTATGTGCATTCTGTTCCGAGTCTGTTGGAACAAAAATGGATAAAAACGAAAAACCATCTACAATAATTATTTAAACCTAAGTTGAGCGATTTTTGGGGATGAAATGTGCTGAGATCTTGATGCATAAGGATTCGCAAAAACCGCAGGCATACCCGTGGATATGTCGAGGATTTTTGCGAATCTTTTATGCGCAAGAGATCAGTGCAGATCGAGTCAAAAATCGCTCAATTTAGGTTAAAGGTTAAAAATAATGCTCAGATTCTTACGGCAAAGTGCCACTAGCTGGTTAATCAAAATAATTTTAGGTGCAATTGTTGTTGTATTTGTTTTTTGGGGTGTCGGAAGCTTCCGCTCGCAACGAAAAGATAGAGTAGCATTGGTCAATGGTGAAACTATTACTTTAGATGAGTATAATAAAGAATACAATAGCATTATTGAACAATTAAATCAGCGATTAGGCAATAATTTAAATGATGATATGATAAAAATGCTTAATGTAAAAGGTCAGGCTATAGATAGGCTGATAGATAAAAAATTAATGCTTCAGGAAGCAGCGAAGCTTAATTTAAGTGTCACAAATGACGAGCTTGCAGATACGATAAGACAAATAGAAGCATTTCAGACAAATGGTAATTTTGACAGTCAAATGTACGAGAATGTTTTAGATCAAAACAGGCTAACTCTCCAGGAGTTCGAGCTCATTCAGAAAAAGGCAATGATTGTTGAAAAATCAAGATCATTCATATTAAGCAATGTTAAAGTTTCTGAGCAGGAAGTAATTGAATGGTTTAAATGGGAGAATATATCCGTCAACGTTGATTTTGTAGTTTTTGAGCCCGGCAGATATGACGATACTAATCCGACTCCGGATGAAATGAATTCCTTTTTTGAAGATAATAAAAGATCTTATAAAACTGATTCAATGGTTAAAGTCCGTTTCCTGCGCTTTGATCCTGATGCATATAAGTCAATGGTTGAAATAACTGATGAAGAAATTCAGAACCATTATGAAAACAATATGGAAAAATTTGAAACTCAAAAAACTATAGAAGCACGGCATATACTGATAAAACTTGACCAGAGTTCCAATCCTGAAACAGTCGAAAAGAAAAGAAAAGCAGCTCTCGATATAATTAAACTGGCTATGGAGGGTATAGTTTTTGCGGAACTGGCTAAACAGTATTCTGAATGCCCAAGTAAAAACAAGGGCGGCTATCTGGGAAAATTCCAAAAAAATGACATGGTAAAACCCTTTGCGGAAAAGGCTTTCCAAATGAAAGCCGGTGAAATAAGCGAACCTGTCAGAACTCAGTATGGGTGGCATATTATCAAAGTTGAAAGGGTAAATGAAGAAACTTGCGTTTCATTTGAAGATGCAAAGGATAAAATACGGAATAAACTTGTAGAAGAAAAAGCAAAAAATCTGGCATATGAAGAAGCCGAAGCTGTTTATGATGCTTCTTTTGAAGGTGATGATTTGATAACAAATGCGGAAGCCCGAGGCCTTAACATAGTTACCACTGACTCCTTTACAAAAAATAAGGGCCCGGATACAACAGGAATAAAAAATCGTTCAGCATTTGCATCATATGTATTTAATCTTTCACTTATGGAAATCGGCGATATACAGGACTTTGAAGATGGATATTACATTATCCAGCTCATCGAAAAAATACCTGAAAAAATACCTGAACTAAAGGATGTTGAAGAGAGAATCAGGATTGATTTAATAAAACAAATTCAGGACGAGAAAGCAGGTAAATATGCTAACGAACTTCTGATTGCTTTAAAAGATAACAAGTCCAAGTCCTTAAATACAAAATGGGATACAGAATGCAAAAAGCTTAATTTAACCGCAACTGCCACCGGTTTTTTTAAGCGGGATAGTTCCATACCACATATTGGATCTGAGCAAAATATCTCCCAGGCAGCATTCAAGCTTTCAAATGAAAATATGCTCCCGGAAGCCCCGGTAAAAGGAGAAAAAGGATATTATGTTATCAGATTCAGGGATAGAAAAGAACCCGGACTTAATGGATTTGAAGAAGAAAAAGAGAAGATAAAAGAAAAACTGCTCAAACAAAAAATGTTTAAAACTTTTGATGCATGGCTTTCAAGCATACGAAACAAAAGTGTCATTTCAATCGAAAAGAGTTTTTGGGAATAATTTAAAATCTATTTTGCTATCATCGCCCGCATCATATCACCGGCATTTTCAGCATGATCTGCAATGGATCCAATTATTTCAGCCAACCTTATCATATGAAATATTGTAACAGGATCAATATCCATATTAAGTATCTTAGCTTTTATCATTGCTTCGACTTTATCTGCTTCATGCTCCTGCCGGCGAAGATTTCGGATAATATCCTTG
>Ga0255424_1017_pt1 | contig 42168 bp, 45 predicted proteins | sample ANMaggSeSYBR02F3_FD_182670 | JGI IMG/M metagenome (GOLD analysis project Ga0255424, IMG submission 182670) | Sediment cell enrichment communities from methane seep in Santa Monica Basin, California, United Staets - ANME aggregate JGI... | ecosystem: Environmental > Aquatic > Marine > Cold seeps >... | reverse complement strand
TGCCTCGCTACAATCCCCTTGCCATTGGCTACCCTTCGCCTCCATCAGCAGGGCCACGTCATTTAAGCTAATAACCACCTGAATTCACAAGCATTGCTTGCTCATTCAATTTTCAATAAATTCGAAACTCGAAGCTCGAAATCCGAAACAAATACGAATGACCAAAATTCAAAATTTCAAACATGGTGGAGTGCCATAGATATTGCATAAGTGCCTGATATGTTTTGCTCATTTGATATTCGAAATTAGATATTGTTTCGAGTTTCGATATTCGGATTTCGGATTTTGAGTTCCCCGCAAACTCTAAATATTAGCACTTTAGCACTGACTTTGACGTTTCCCTGCCTCCATCAGGCTGGGTCTGGACTTTGCCCGATATTTGTGTCATAAATATCAAACATCACCATTTAGCAGCCGGGCCTTGCCCGGCACACAACCATGCGCTTGAGATGGACTGGGCAAAGCCGTGCCGCTTTTGAAAGTCAGTATTTGATCGGCAGCTTTTACCTTTATCATAGTTTTTCGGTTATCGTTGCCCAGCCACTCAGCTTTACGTTAGCACCTCGAGACATAAAATGAAAAACAGAACTGACATCACTGATTTCAACAAAATTCCTAACGTTGGCCCTTCAACAATCCGGTATCTCAATATGTTGAACATCAATAAGCCGTTTGAATTAATTGGTCAGAACCCATATTTGATGTATAGAGAATTATGCAAGATAGCAGATAAAGAATTTGATCCTTGTCTTGCTGACGTATTTATTTCAGCAGTAAAATTTATGGAAGGTGCAGCACCCAAAAAATGGTGGCATTATACAGAAGAAAGAAAAGCATCATTATCAAAAAATAAGGAGCTGACAAAATGATCGCATATTGTGGAATGAATTGTTCAAAGTGTGACGGTTATTTAGCCACCCAAGCAGACAGTGACGAAAAACGTAAAGATGTGGCTGAAAAGTGGACAGCCCAATATAAGGAACGTGGACGAAATAACTTCCCCAACTATACATCACAGCTTCAGGCCGCCTTTGTCCGGTCTCAAATCACAAAAATATTGAAATAGCTCGCTATTCCTTCAACTTTTGTGATCTGGGATCGAACAAATTCGACCCAAATCTGTGCGCCTACTTGAGGAAGTTAATTCGTCCACGTTCCTAATACAGATATAAAGCCTGAGCAGATAAATTGTAATGGTTGTAAATCTGATGGCATTAAATTTTCCTTTGCGGAAAACATGTGCGAAATTAGAAGATGCAATATAGAAAAATCCAATGTTCATTGTGCAATATGCAGTAAATATAAATGCGACAAATTAGAGAATTTCATCAAGTTAGCCTCACCAGTAGGGGAGGCGCTTGAGGCATTCGCTTGATATAAATCAGCATGAAACCCACTAAACCCCAAAAGGAGGAAATAATATGCCAACGCTTCCACTTGAAGAAATGACGGTAAAGGAGAAGCTACAAGTTATGGAAGAGCTTTGGAGCGATCTTTGTTGTAATCAAAACCAGATTCCGGTTCCTCAATGGCACAAAGATCTATTGGACAGACGAGAAAAGCTAGTCAAAGAAGGCAAGGCAACATTCGTGGACTGGGAGACCTCAAAAAAACGGATAGCTATTAGAATCTCATGAAAATTCATATCGTTGATCAAGCGGAAGACGATCTTGTTGAAGGGCACAATTTCTATGAGGATCAAGCACCTGGACTTGGGGTATATTTTCTGGATTGCATTTACTCGGACGTTGACTCACTTGTGTTGTATGCTGGCATACATCGGATCGTCCACAAGAATTATCGGCGGATGTTGTCGGAAAGATTTCCTTTTGCAATTTATTATACCGTTTCAGGAGATGAGATAAAGATTCACGCGATTATTGACTGTCGCCGAGACCCCGCATGGATTCGAGACCGTCTGAACATGTAGCGAACAACCCAGTGCACCTGATGCCAAAAGCCTGGGCATTTAAGAAATTGTGTGCTTTTGCCAAGTTTTTTAATTTTTTGATAATAAGGAACGGGGACGAAATAATTTCCCCAACTATGCATCACAGCTTCAGGCCACCTTTGCCCGATCTCAAATCACAAAAATATCAAAATAGCCTGCTATTCTATCAACTTTTGTGATTTGAGATCGAACAAATTTGACCCAAATCTATGCGTCTACTTGGGGAAGTTATTTCGTCCCCGTTCCTAAGTAAAGTAATGATTTCTGAAGACAGCAGTAAAAAATCGGCTGATAAACACATGTCTGACAAAAAATCTGACAGCTTAATTAAACATGAGATTTTAAAACATTCATTAAACAGTGAACTCTCGTGCACATCTGCATTTTTGATAGCAAAGGAGCTCAATGTCTCACCGGACAAGGTTGGAATGATCGCAGACTCAATTAATTACAGGTTGGTAAAATGCCTGATGGGATTGTTTGGGTATAAACCTGATAAAAAAATTGTAAAGTCTGTAAAGACTGAGAACCAAAATCTTAAAAATACAATTACCGACAATCTTGTTGAAGGAAAGCTGGAGTGCAAAATTGCATGGGATATCGCATCCCGCTTTAAAGTAAATAAGATGACAGTCAGCGGTATATGCGAAGACATGGATATTAAAATTAATAAGTGCCAACTGGGAGCATTCTAATTGTATTGTTCTAAAGATAAAATAAATTTCTATGAAAAGTCAGCTTGCCTGATTTTGGCAATAATGGCTGTATTATTTATTTTTTCAGTTTGTTATTTTGGATGTGATAAGGAATGGGGTTCTAATAATGTATTTAAGGGCATTCTTAAAGCCGGTGAAATTACTGTCTGTACCCGTAATAACGTCCACTGTTACTACCTGTACAGGGAACAGGCTATGGGTTTTGAGTATGACCTTGCAAAGGCTTTTGCTGATTATCTCGGAGTTAATTTAAAGGTCAGAATTGCTGAAAAATGGGAAGGCATGATTCCTACCCTAACAGAGGGAACATGTTCATTTATTGCTGCCAGCATGACAATTATGCCGCAAAGGAAAAAGTGGGTCTCCTTCTCAAACAGATATATGCCGATCCAACAATACGTAATCGTACATAGGAACAACAGATCAATTAGAGGCCCGGAGGATCTCGCTGGAAAAACCGTCCATATTAGAGCAGGCACTTCCTACGAGGAAAGGCTCAAATCGCTAAAAAATAAAGGAATTGATCTTGAAATTAAGCTGCATGATGATTTGCCTACAGAAGAACTCATACACCAGGTCGCTGAAGGAAAGATAGAAGTCACAATAGCTGATAGCAATATCGCCTTACTTAATCAGAGGTACTATCCAAAGGCTGTATTGGCATGTCCGATAAGTGAACAGGAATTTCTTGGGTGGGCTGTAAGTCGAAATGCACAAAATCTTCTCTATCAAATAAATTGCTTTTTCAAAACCATAAAAGAAAATGGTAAATTTAATGAAATATACAACAAGTATTATGCAAATATTGATGATTTTGATTATGTTGATTTAAGAGCATATCATAGGAGGATTAAAAGCAGGCTTCCCAAATATAAAGAAATTATCATGCAAGCGGCAGATTACCATGGTTTCGACTGGAGATTAATTGCAGCGCAGATATACCAGGAGTCTCATTTTAACCCAAATGCACTAAGTTATGCAGGAGCAAAAGGCCTTATGCAGCTTACCCGTTCCACCGCTCAAAGCCTCGGGGTAAAAAATGTTTTAGACCCGGAACAAAATATTAATGCCGGGGTTCAGCATTTGAAAGATCTTTATAATCATTTTGAAAAAGCCGAAGGTTCAAACAGGTTATTTATAACATTAGCTGCTTACAATGTTGGCCAGGGACATATTTTTGATGCTCAGAATATTGCGCGTGAAATGAATCTTGACCCGTATAAATGGTCTTCACTATCAATAACGCTGCCGCTTCTAACTTATCGAACACATTATAAAAAAGCTGCATATGGATATTGCAGAGGAACAGAGCCAATAGAATATATAAACAAAATTATGATATATTATGATATTTTGAAGCGTCAGGGAATAAAATATGAAACATATGCCGAAACGTAATATTTTAGTTTAAGGAACATTGAAAATAGAAATTAGAAATTGGGCATTCATGCTTTTGTACTGTTCTTCCCAATTTCAAGTTTCAAGCCGTGAACGGCTACAAAATCAGGTTTGCCTGACAAATGGATTAGATAGTTTTTCTCTTCCTATGGTGGTGTTAGGCCCATGTCCCGGGAAGACCTTTACATCATCACCCAGCTCAAACAGTCTGTTTTTTATGCTTGATATCAGTGTGTTAAAATCTCCTCCAGGCAAGTCACTACGTCCAATCGAATCAGCAAAAAGCGTATCTCCAACAAAAACTTTGTCATCAGTATAAAGCGAAATCCCTCCGGGTGAATGCCCGGGAGTATGTATAACTTTTAATCTGATTTCGCCAAAGCTTATGATATCGTTATCTTCCAGCGTTCTATCGGGCGGTGGCGAGTTCTCCGCTAAAAATCCGAATAAAGTTGCATCAGACGAAAGCCGGCTCAGCATCGGCGCATCAAGAAAATGAATAAGAATATCGGCGCCTGTTGCTTCTTTCATTTTTTTGTTGCCGCCGACGTGGTCAAAATGGCCATGCGTATTTATTATATATTTTAGTTTTAGCTTTGAGTCTGCAAGGGATAAAAGGATTCTTTCTGTCTCATCTCCGGGATCTATTACTGCGGCTTGTCTGGTTTTTTCACACCCCAATATTATGCAGTTTGCCATAAGCATCCCAACAGCCAGTTCTTTAATAATCAAAATGTCTCCTTGTTGTTACCTTGATAGTATAGGAATTTCCGTTTTATGCATAGTGAATTCGGTACGATAGGATAGATGAGTAAAGAGTGCCTAAAGTGAGCTAAAGTGCCTAAAATGCCTAAAGTTATGGTACGCCTTCGGCGTGCTATATATCTTTAGTGCTTGATTATAACTTCAGCCGGAAACAAAGTGAGCAAAGTTGTATGAAAAAATTAAAATCGGCAGCGCCAAAGGCGCATTCCTCAACTTTAGGCACTTATTTTTCTTCTTCCAGTGCAATGCGTATGCTGTCAAGAATTCCATTTATAAAAGCGCCTGATTCTTTTGTGCCGAATTTTTTTCCTATATCAATAGCCTCATTAATAGATACTTTTGATGGAATATCTTTACGGAAAAGCATCTCGTACACAGCAAGTCTCATAATATTTCTGTCAACAATGGACATACGGCTGATCTTCCAATTACTGGAAAACCGCTCAATTGCCGAGTCAATTTCAGGCATAGCCTCAATAACACCGTTTATCAGTTCAAGAAAGAAGGGCAAATTTCTTTTTGAAGTCACAAAATTTTCACAAAAGAGTTTAACCGCTTCTTTTGAGTCATTCTGACCCATATCCATATAAAAGAGAGCCTGCATGGCAAGTTCCCGCGCCTTGCGTCGGTTTCTCATGCTTATACGTTATCAACCGCCTCAATCAGGTTAGCCATTTCTATGGCGCTTAATGCCGCACTCCATCCTTTGTTGCCGGATTTCATACCAGAGCGTTCTATGGCCTGTTCGATTGTGTCAGTAGTTATAATTCCAAATATTACAGGGACTCCATATTCCAGGCCGACCATTGCAACGCCTTTACTTACTTCAGCGCTTACATAATCAAAATGCGGTGTCGCTCCGCGAATCACAGCGCCAAGACATATAACTGCACTATAGCGACCTCTTTCTGTTACCTTTTTCGCAATCAGCGGTATCTCAAAGGCGCCCGGCACTTTTATGATTTCAATATCTTTTGTATCAGCGCCGGAACGTAACAATGCATCAACTGCACCTTCTGTGAGCTTGCTGGTAACAAAATCATTAAAACGACTAACAACTATGGCAAATTTTTTTCCCTTGGCAAGAAGTTTTCCTTCAATAACTTTCGGCATTTATGTTCCTCCCGCTTAAAAAATTGCTCAATTTAGTTATGAAACAAACCAGATATGCGTGAGTTTTTCATGGTTTGAATGTATTATACCTGAAGCGAATATATTTCAAAGCGCTAACGTATTACAAAAATTGCTCAATTTAGACTATTGCATCAATATTAAGCAAATGCCCCATCTTAAGTCTTTTACACTCAAGATAACCTTTGTTGTATTCATTAGGCTTTATTTCAATCGGTACCTGTTCAACAATACTCAGACCATATCCATCAAGTCCAACCATTTTCTTGGGATTGTTTGTAAGCAGCCTCATCTTCCTGACCCCAAGATCAACCAGAATCTGAGCGCCAATACCGTAATTTCTCAGATCAGGCTTGAATCCGAGCTTTTCATTCGCCTCAACTGTATCAAGGCCCTGATCCTGAAGTGCGTAAGCTTTCAACTTGTTCACAAGACCAATCCCCCGGCCCTCCTGCCTGATATAAAGAAGCACACCTGTGCCCTCTTCTTCTATCTTTTCCATTGCTTTATGAAGCTGGTCTCCGCAGTCGCATCTAAGTGAACCAAATATGTCCCCGGTCAGGCATTCCGAGTGCACTCTGACAAGCACCGGTTTTTCCGGATCGATTTCTCCCTTAATCAGGGCAATATGAAGCAAATCATCAATATCATTTTCATATACAATGGCCTTGAACTTACCTGCGTATAAAGTAGGTATAACTGTTTCTGCACCCCTATGCACAAAAGATTCTTTGCTCATACGGTATTCTATAAGATCTGCAATAGTACATATCCCGATACCATGTTTTTTACTGAATTCCTCAAGAGACGGCATTCTGGCCATAGTACCATCATCGTTCATTATTTCGCAAATAACACCGGCTGGCTTTAAACCTGCAATTGAAGCCAGATCAACAGACCCTTCTGTTTGACCCGACCTAACCATAACACCCCCTTCTTTTGCTCTTAATGGAAATACATGTCCCGGCCTGACAAGATCGCTAGGTTTAGCACCATCTGCGACTGCTGTAAGAATTGTGGTAGCACGGTCTGCCGCAGAAATTCCTGTTGTTACACCGCGGCTCGCCTCTATTGATACAGTAAAACCTGTTTTAAATTGAGATGTATTATTATCAACCATAAGCGGAAGATCAAGGGCATCGAGCGCTTCACCTTTCATAGAGAGACATATCAGCCCTCGTCCATATTTTGCCATGAAATTAATGGCTTCAGGAGTAACTGCTTCAGCAGCCATCGTCAGATCACCTTCATTTTCACGGTCTTCGTCATCAACGAGAATAACCATTTGACCGGCCTTTATCTCCTGAATAGCTTTTTCAATACTAATAATCGGCATTTTTCTAATTTCTCCTGTTGTAACACTTTAGCGCTTTTAAATATTATTTTTTTGACAGGATTAACAGGATATTCAGGATTTAAGTTATCGAAACTTTTCCTGTTAATCCAAATCTAAATCCTTATACCTTGATACACACCTTCTTCATGTTGCGATTATATTTTATGATTTACTGGATAGCTACAATGAAAGTTAACTTTGTTTGTGTACTTAAATAAAATCTTGTCTATCCTGTTATCCTGTCAGACTCTTTTTCAAAAGGCTAAATTGTTACCTCTTGTTTATTTCATGACAGATCCTAAAGAAAACCGGATTTCGCCAGAAATTGCTTATCAATAGACGATTTTCCAGTTTTTTGCTTTTTATCATCATTTTTTACAAATCGCTCAACATATTTTCCTATCATATCTGTTTCAATGTTAACAAGATCTCCAATCTTCTTGATGCCTACGTTAGTCAGCTTTGCAGTATGAGGAATTATGCTCACCTCAAAACTTATCTTATCACAATTATTTATGGTAAGGCTGATACCATCTACTGCAACCGAGCCCTTTTTGATCATGTAACGAGATAAGGATTCAGACACCTCAAACGTAAATATTATGGCATTCCCTAATGTCTTTATGCTTTTTACCGAGCCCGTTCCATCTATATGTCCTGAAACAAGGTGGCCGTCTATACGATCGGAAAAACGGAGTGCGCGCTCAAGATTAACCCGACCTCCGATTTTTGCTCTGCCGAATGTTGTCTTGGAAAGGGTTTCAGGTGACACATCAACCTCAAAACTTTTCCCCTCAATCACAACAGCCGTCAGGCAGGCACCGCTAACTGCAATGCTGTCTCCTGTTTTAGTTTGGTCAAGGGGGTAATCAGCTTCAATTGTAAAACGCTTACCCTGTCCTGAAGGACGAATCTTTGTAATAGTGCCGAGTCCTTCTATTATTCCTGTAAACATACAGACCTCATTAATAATGTTTACCCAATGAAATCAATGACTCAGAAAAAAAATCATAAAGCAGTTAATCATAAACCGTGAACCGAACCGTAAACCGTTATTTAACATATCCTTCGATCATTACATCATCACCAAAACGGTGAACATTTATATTTTTGACTGGAATGCAATTTTTCATTAAATCAGGTCCTGGCCCCATGCACATGGGGATACCATCATCTCCTCCAAGAATTTTTGGAGCATAAAAAAATATTGCCTTATCAACTATTCCCGCCGAAAGCGCAGATGCATTAACCCGGCTTCCACCTTCAATCAGCAGACTTGTTATCCCCAGAGTCCCAAGTTGTACCATAAGTGAAGCAAGATCTATAAGGCCGTCCCTTACCGGAGCTTCAATAATTTTAGCGCCTTTTTTTTCTATTCTGTTTTTTTTATCTTCCGAAACGGAACTACAAGTTATTATAATTGTATCGGAATCAGAATCAAGCTGCAATACCCTGGCCTCCTCAGATATAGAAAGGTTGGTATCAAGTATTATTCTGGCAGGGTCCAAACCATTTATATCGTCCAAACGGGTGGTCAAGCTGGGATTGTCAATTTTAACGGTATTAACACCGACCATAATTGCATCTGCAGCATGACGAAGCTTATGGACAAATCTTCTTGATTCTTCACCTGAAACCCATCTGGCATCACCTGTTCTGGTTGCAATACGTCCATCCAAAGTAGCCGCACATTTTAAAGTTACAAACGGAGAACCGGTTTCGACAAATTTTATAAAAGCCTCATTTAGTTTTTTTGCTTCATCCTCACAAATTCCAAGAGTAACATCTATGCCTTTATTTTTTAAATAATCTATACCGCCTCCCTTAACATTGGGATTTGGGTCTTTCATTGCAATGACTACTCTCTTTATGCCGGCCTCTGAAATTTTTAAAGTGCATGGTAGTGTACGGCCAGTATGATTGCATGGCTCAAGTGTAACATAAAGAGTCCCGCCTGATGCTAAGCTCTTTGCATCATTAATGGCATTGATTTCCGCATGAGCTTTGCCGACAGCTTTATGGTATCCCTTACCGGCAATTTTGCCGTCTTTAATAATAACCGCTCCGACCATGGGGTTCGGCGATGTAAAGCCCAATCCCTTCCTGGCAAGCTCAAGTGCCATTTTCATGAAATACTTATCGTCCATATTACTTATACTTTGCACAGCTATAAACTACGCTTTTTGAAACGGTCAGGATTATAAGGGCTCGGTCAAAAGGAAAAAACATAATAAAAAGCAGAAGTTAAGACCTTCCGAGGTATAGTTTATATTCTGATAAACCTACTGTTTGCTTAGAAGGTTCTTCAGCTCAGAAACAAAATCATTTACATCTTTGAATTCTCTGTAAACCGATGCAAACCTGACATATGCGACATCATCTATCTCATGTAGCTTTGCCATAACCCTTTCGCCGATAGTTGATGAAGAGATTTCTTTTTCACCGGTTTCTCTAAGATCTTGCTCCAGATCTTCAATAAACTCCTCAATGACATTAATGCTGATGTTGCGTTTTTCGCAGGCTCTCTTCATGCCCGCACCTACATTCTCCCTGTTGAAAACCTCTCGGCGTCCATCCTTCTTGATAATCATAATAGGAATTTCTTCAATATGTTCGTAGGTAGTAAAACGCCTGCTGCATTCAATACACTCTCGGCGTCTTCGTATTACATTACCGTCCCTGCTTAATCTTGAATCTATAACCTTGTTGTTGATTTCTCCACAAAATGGACACTTCATGAATTTTCCCTGTATTTTATTAGTTCAACATTTGCTTCTTTAAACATCCCTATTGACATGGCATCCGGATATCCCGAATGATAATAGATTTTAGTTATGCCGGCATTTATTAGCATTTTAGCACATATTAAACATGGCTGATTAGTACAGAAAAGCGTTGCATCTTTTATAGAAACGCCATGTAATGCAGCCTGAATAATAGCATTTTGCTCTGCATGGATGCCACGACACAGCTCATGCCTTTCACCAGATGCTATGTTCAATTTTTCACGAAGACAGCCAATGTCAAGACAGTGCTTAAGCCCGGAAGGGGCTCCGTTATATCCGGTAGATAGTATTCTTTTATCCTTAACGAGCAAAGCACCAACCGCTCGTCTGCGACACGTTGAACGTTTTGCAACAAGGTGGGCAATATCCATAAAATAGGTTTCCCATGAAGGTCGCGTACGATTATCTGACATTTAATTATCTGAAATGTTATTATATTATTTAATTATCTGAAAGTCTATATACGCCATAAAGCATCATTCTGCAATCTGTTGCTAATTAATAATCGGAAAATTATTACAAAGCTTGCCGGCCTTTTGCCTGGCAGTATCAATTACCTTGTCATTATTATGATTTTTGAGAACATCAATAATGATTTCCGCAATAATTTCCATCTCAGGTTCTTTCATACCTCTTGTAGTTATAGCAGGTGTACCTAGTCTTATACCACTTGTTACAAAAGGACTTAACTTTTCAAAAGGTATGGAATTTTTGTTGACCGTAATGCCCGCTCGGCCCAATACTTCTTCAGCATCTTTTCCAGTGATGTTGAAATTTCTCAAATCAGCAAGCACCATGTGGTTATCCGTGCCGTCAGATATAAGCTTTACGCCGCTTTTCATTAAATTTTTTGCAAGAGCATTTGCATTTTTTACTACATTAATCTGATATGTCCTGAAAGCTTCACTAAGGGCTTCCTTAAAGGCAACCGCTTTGGCCGCAATGATATGCATCATTGGTCCGCCCTGTATCCCAGGGAAAACCTGTTTGTTCAACTTAGTACCGTAGTCTGTTTTGGCTAATATTAACCCGCCTCTGGGTCCTCTGAGGGTTTTGTGGGTTGTGGAAGTTACAACATCAGCAAATGGAATAGGAGATGGATGAACTCCCGCTGCTACCAATCCGGCTATATGAGCCATATCTACAACGAGATAAGCGCCGACTGATTCAGAAATTTCAGCAAATTTTTTAAAATCTATTATACGCGGATAGGCACTTGCACCGGCAATAATCATCTTTGGTCTATGTTTTTTCGCCAGTAAAGCTACTTCTTCATAGTCGATTCTTCCTGTATCTTCTTTTACTCCATAGTGAACAAAATTATAAAGTCTGCCTGAAAAACTTACAGGACTTCCGTGAGTAAGGTGCCCGCCATGAGAGAGAGCCATGCCAAGAACGGTATCACCTGGATTTAAAAGTGCAAAATATACCGCCATATTGGCCTGGGACCCTGAATGAGGCTGTACATTGGCATACGCTGCATTGAAAAGTTTTTTAGCTCTTTTGACGGCCAGTCTTTCGGCAACATCAACGTATTCACAACCTCCATAATAGCGCTTATCGGGATATCCTTCAGCATATTTATTCGTTAGCACACTGCCCTGAACAGCCATAACCGCCCGGCTTGCAATATTCTCTGAAGCTATAAGTTCCAAGGTGTTGCTTTGCCTGTCAATCTCCTTTGCAATTGCATCGGCAATATCAGGATCTATATTTGAAATATCTTTTAAATCCAATTATCATCCCTTTTTCTATAAGACTTTCAGATAATTAATTTCACAAGGCCAGAGGGAGGAAGGCGTATTAGTTATACGTCGACGACTGATAACACAGTGAAATTATTTATCTGAAAGTCTATATCTGGTCAAACTTGTCTATTCTGTGTAGATGTCGCCCGCCTTCAAAGGGTGTTTCAAGCCATGCTTCAAGCATTGCTATAGCAAGAGATTCCCCTGTAACGCGCCCTCCTATAACCAATATATTGGAATTGTTGTGACGTCTGCTCATAATAGCTGAAAAAAGATCGTTACAAAGAGCGGCTCTTACATGCGGGAATCTGTTGGCAACCATTGACATTCCTAACCCTGTCCCACAGAGAAGTATCCCGCGCTCAAATTTTCCCTTTGAAACCGCTGAGGCAACCTTGATTCCAAAATCCGGATAATCTACTGAATCCTTACTATCAGTGCCGACATCTTCAACGTCAATGCCGTTTTCAATGATATAAGCCTTGATCTTTTCCTTCAAATGATAAGCAGCATGATCACTGCCTATAATAACAGGTGTTTTATTTTTATACATTTTTTAATACCTTTAGATAGGCTGAAGGTAGAAGGCTGAAGTCCCCCTTCCACCTTCTACCTTCAGCCTTCTACCTATTCACCTGTTTTTTTGATAAATAGATGGGTGTGAAACTTGAGTATGGAACAATAAATTTAATTGGGAATACAAAGTTTTGGACCGCTAATCATTATGGTATTTTCTAAAAACAAGTGACGCATTTGTCCCTCCAAAACCAAAAGAATTGGACATAGCAATCTCAACTTTTTTCCTACGTGCAGTGTTAGCAACATAATCAAGATCGCACTCTTCGGAAGGGTTATCAAAATTTATAGTCGGAGGAATAATATCTTCATTGATTGCAAGAGTTGTGAAAACCGACTCAATTCCGCCGGCACCACCTAGCAGGTGTCCGGTCATAGATTTGGTTGAACTTATCGCTACCGAATAAGCCTTGTCTTTGAATACCTGTTTGATTGCCATTGTTTCATAAAGATCGTTAAGCTGTGTTGATGTGCCATGAGCATTAATGTAATCGACCTCGTTATAGGAAATTTCTGCATTATCAAGAGCGGCCTGAATACACCTTGCGGCGCCTTCTCCATCAGGTGAAGGAGCGCTCATATGATATCCGTCTCCGCTCATACCATATCCACAAACCTCAGCATAAATACGAGCCCCCCTTTCCAATGCCCCTTCGAGAGTTTCAAGAATAAGAATACCGCTTCCTTCACCCACAATAAAACCATCACGATCGCGGTCAAAGGGGCGCGATGCTTTTTCAGGATCATCATTACGTGTTGACAGAGCTTTCATAGCATTAAAACCAGCGATACAGGTTGGTGTAATAACAGCCTCAACACCTCCTGTTATCATAACATCTGCTGCGCCTCTTTTTATGATTTCGAATGAATCGCCGACAGCATGTGTTCCTGCCGCACATGCAGTTGCAACTGAAGCATTCGGCCCCTTGGCGCCCAAATAAATAGAAACTATTCCAGGAGCCATGTTCCCAATCATCATAGGAATGAAAAACGGAGTTACTCTTTTTGGGCCCTTGGTATCAAGAACTCTTTGAGTTTCCTCCATTATAGAAAGTCCTCCCAAACCGCATCCTGTCAGGACTCCAGTCCTGTTTGCATTGGAGCTGTCGATTACCAAACCCGAATCTTCAAGCGCCATACGGGAAGCCGCAACAGCATAAGCAATAAACAACTGTGTACGTTTTGCGTCTTTTTTTGTAAGATAATCCTCTGGCTTAAAACCCTTTACTTCTCCTGCAATCTTTGTATCAAAATTTTTAGTATCAAACCTGGTAATCTCACTTATTCCTGATTTTCCGGCACAAAGCGCCGGCCAGGTATTTTCAACACCTATACCAAGAGGTGTTATCAGCCCTACGCCGGTAACAACTACCCGTCTATCCAAGAAAACCTCCTTTTTCGTAACTACCCAGGTGGATAGACTGAAGGCTGAAGGCCAAAGCTCCATGACAGCCTTCAGCCTTCAGTCTATCCACCTTTAAAAGTTACCTTATTTACGAATGTTTATGAGTATATTCAATAGCATCCTTTACAGTCAGAATTTTTTCTGCATCCTCATCAGGAATATCTATATCGAATTCTTCTTCCATTGACATTATAAGCTCAACCAGATCAAGCGAATCCGCCCCTAAATCATCCACAAACGATGCCTCGATCACAACCTCATCCAAATCAACACTTAACTTTTCTGCAATAATCTTTTTTACTTTATCCTCAACTGACATTAAGACTTTCTCCTTTCACATAAGAAACCTTTGAAAAATGTTCAATAAGGTTTCACATATACATTCCACCGTTTACATGGATTACCTGACCTGTAATGTACGCTGCATCATCTGAAACCAGAAATTTAACAGCAGCGGCAACATCTTCGGGCTGTCCCCCACGACCCATTGGTACTTGATCCAGCATAGCCTTCCTTGCCTTTTCAGGAAGCGCTGCTGTCATGTCTGTCTCAATAAAACCAGGAGCAACTGCATTTACAGTAACATTTCTGGCGGCAAGTTCTTTTGCCGCTGTTTTTGTCAGCCCAATTAATCCTGCCTTTGAAGCAGAATAATTCGCCTGTCCCGGGTTGCCGCTTACACCAACAACAGACGCTATATTTACTATACGGCCATAGCGCTGCTTCATCATGATTTTTGCGGCAAGTCTTGTGCAGGTAAATGCACCCTTTAAGTTTATATTTAACACCATATTCCAGTCGTTCTCTTTCATGCGAACCAAAAGCCCATCCTTGGTAATACCCGCATTGTTAACAAGAATATCTACACGACCGGTTTCATCAACTATTTTCTCAAAAAAAGCTTCAACCTCTTTTGCATTTGCGACATCGACACTCATGCTAACCGCCGAACTTCCCAGGTCGGCAACTAATTTTTTTGTATCAGCAGCAGCAGCCTCTTCAGCCTCGGGATTACCCGGAGAAAAATAGTTGAAATAGATTTGAGTATCCGGATTTGCCAGGGAAAGGCAAATAGATCGTCCAATACCTCTTGAAGCACCTGTGACAACAACAGTACGTTTTTCAGGCATAATTACCTCTCAAATAATATGTCCGCAACCATATCCATGTCTTTAATGACATTTTTATAGCTGCCAAGCAGTTTATTGTAAGAAATAGCCTCCATAAAATCAGAGACGATTTTTTGATCAAAAGCACCGGAGCCCATCAGTATCTTCAACATATTATGAGCTACGACTTGTGCTGCTTCATTTGCAAAAATCCTTGACATTGCCTTTATTTTTTCGGCTTTAGGATCCCCTGCTTCAACAAGAGATTTGGCCTTACGCGCCATGCTTGCTCCAACCTCCACATGTGTCATCATATCGGACAGGGCAAACATAATATCTTGTTTTCTGGTAAGCTTGTTATCATGTACGAGCATTATGGTATCATTAAGAGCTTTGGCGGCAAGCCCATAAAATTTGCATCCGGCATCATTCAGGGTATTATTCAATTCTTCCATCTCCGAAGATATGTCTCCGTAATATTTACCCTTTGTTTTCCGCGTAATTTTCCAGCGGAACGTACTGATTATATTTTGCTGAATTTCGCTGGTGCCTTCATAAATACAGGTAATTTTAACATCTCTTTTTATCTTTTCAACCTCAAATTCGTGAATGTATCCATAACCACCAAGCGCCTGTATGGCATCATCGGCTGCTTTGTTGGCGGCTTCAGTAGCAAAGAACTTGGCGATTGATCCTTCAACCTGCAGATCATCTTCCCCTGAATCCAATCTCTGGGCAACTTCTTCCATATAGGCTGTTGCAGCTTCGAGTCTTACAGCATTTGGAATAACCAGCTTGTGTGTATAACCCTGTTTTTCAGAAAGAGGAGAGCCGAACTGAACTCTCTCCTTAGCATATGAGATAGCTATATCGAGAGCTGCTTCGCCGGCGCCAAGACCCATAGCAGCAACCATAAGCCTTGTATATCCAAAAACCTTATTAGCCTGCCTCATCCCTTCTCCAGGAACACCACCAATAAGATTTTCAATTGGTACAAATACATCGGTAAATGAAAGAGGTGATGTATTTGACGCACGTATCCCGTGTTTTTCTTCACCCTTGCTCTGAACAAAACCTTCCGTGCCTTTCTCCACAATAAAAAATGATGGTCCATCCGGGGTATTGGCAAGAACTGTAATGAAATCAGCATATCCACCTGTTGATATAAACTGTTTGGTCCCGTTTATATTGTATCCAATGATCTCACCTGCATCGTTTGTTACAGGATCGGCCTTTGTTTTTAAGGCAGCAAGGTTGCTTCCGGCTCCAGCTTCAGTAACGGCATATGCTACAAGAGATTTCCCTTCAGCAATAGATCCAAGCCATTTATGCTTCTGCTCATCAGTAGCTCCAACTAGTATAGGGTCTGAACCAAGCTGAATAGCAAAAAAACCTGTTGCAATCCCTAAACATATATTTGATATTTCACGAATTACCTCACAGCAGTCACGTGCCCCTCCTCCTATACCTCCGTATTCTTCAGGTATAAACAGGAGTTGCAGACCGATATCCTCTCCAAGCAATTCACGGATCGTATCTTCAGGGAAAATTTCATTTTTATCAAATTCAAGAATTTTTTCCTTTGTAAGCAAGCGTTTCCTAAGCTGTCTTACAGTATCAATTATCATCTGCCTTGACTCAAGATCGAGACCTTTGAGGTTACGTCCAGGTGTTGATGTCGTCATATTTTAATCCTTTTCTATTTCAATAACAGTACGCTCCTTATACGTACCGCAGGAATGACATACATGATGTGAAAGTTTAGTTTCTCCGCACTGGGGGCAAGCGGTCAAATTGGGAGCCGTTGCTTTAATGTGAGCACGTCTGCTGTTTCGCTTTGACTTAGATTTTTTACGTTTTGGTACAGGCATGAGTAATCTCCTAACTATTTGTATTTATATGCTATATAATATAATTCACTACTTAATAATAAAGTAGTGACACTAGTAATTTAATTGAAAAAAATTGTCAAGAACTTTATTCTGTTGTAATATTTCAGCTTTTTGAAAATATATCCGCTTCATCTGGCGTGGAAATGACGAGTCCCTGATACGATATTTCACGCATGACAAGATATTAGCTTGGCTGTATTGAAAAAAGTGCTGAATTAACTTGACTCAATTGTTAATTTTATTATAGACTTTTAAATAATTATTAGAAAATAAGATTTCGATGATGAGGGATCGTCTAAGGGCAGGACGACGGGTTCTGGCCCCGTTAATCAAGGTTCGAATCCTTGTCCCTCAGCCAAATAATCTGAGACCTTTGAAAAATGTTCAATTTTGTTCAAGTTCAAGGAAGGCGAAAATTTTAAATGCAGGAATACATTGAGTATTTCGAGGCTTAAAATTTGAGCCTGACGCAAAAATTGGGCAAAAGGGGGCGTTTTGCAAAGGTCTCAAGCTGAGGGGTTATGAGTTTTTTCTTATAACCCCTTTTGACTTCTTTTTTACCTGAATTTTACAAGATTCAGGTATTATACTTTTGGGCCATTGTAATGGTATTTAAGGATATTTATATAAAATGACAAATTATGAACTGGCAAAACAGATTTACAGGGATTTATCACCTATTGCGCCAAAATTATCTGCCGCTCTTAACCGTGCATTAGTTGATATCGGCGAAGGATCAGTTTTATACGGCCTTGAAAAAGGAATGCACAAAGACGACGTTGTATCTTTTCATGAAACTGAAATTATCAACCTGGCAGGAACTGATCAGGCTAGTATAATTGCAAAAATTTCAGAAGTATTATTTCAGTTAGAGGGGCATACTTCATGGAAAGTTATACTTGACAAGAGGCCTGGCCCCAACAAAAAAAATATTGAGCTGTTTTATACGCTTATCAGAAGTAAGGATGCTTAATTCAGTCCCGCATTCCCCTCTTTCGGTTACCAACTTAAGGCGAAACAATTTCGAACCTTCTGTTCTTGATTATCGTAAAACATCAATTGTTCAAAATTGACATAACATATCCATGTAGGGTGCATTTGTACCATGGTGGAGCATAGAAACGGGGACGATAACCGCTGCGCATGGGAAAAAATCGATGAACGCATTCAATTTCAAGTTTCATGCCGTGAACGGCTACTAATTTATTTTGTTTTCATGGTAAACGAACCATCCCAGTCTTCTGGAGGGGGAGTAGTTTTATATTCATCACACCTGAGAAGCATGGTTTTGCTTGGGCCGTCGTCAGGTGTCAGCTCCAACGCTGCTTTAAAAAAACTTCCGGCTTTTTCCCAATCCTGATTTCTGTATGCATAAAGGCCATTAGTATAATTTTCTATTGACCTGTTAATACGTTCATCAACATCTTCCGCATAACCTAAAAGCTGATAAATTGTTACCGGCTTTTTTTTCCCCACAACATTTATCGAATCAATTTCCCTTGCCATTATTTTATTGCCGGATTCACTGTAAGTTGTTTCGCTAATCAGCGTGTAAATTCCGTATATTTTATTAACTCCTTCCAGTCTTGCTGCTATATTAACCGTATCTCCCATCATGGTATAATCCATACGGTTTTTTGATCCCATATTTCCTACAACGGCAGGCCCTGTGCAAAGACCGATTCGCATCTTGAGTTCGGGTTTATTTGATTCTTTCCATTTTGTGCGTAGTTCAGCCAGTCTTTTCTGCATTTCAATACAGGATTTGCAGGCCACTTCAGCTTGATTGTCAAGATAATTGGGCGCTCCAAAAAAAGCAATGATAGCATCACCTTCAAATTTATCCACAGTTCCTTTGTTGTTTAATATTATATCTGTCATTTCAGTTAAGAATTCGTTTAATAACTCGACCAGTTCATGAGGTGTAAGTGATTCCGAGATACTTGTAAATCCCTGAACATCTGAGAAAAATGCAGTAATTACACGCTGCTCCCCTCCTGAAACAAGTTTTTCAGGGGAGTCTATTATTTGCTTAACAACTGAAGGGGCAAGATAGGTTGAAAAGGCATTTTTGACAAAGCGTTTCTGTTTTGCCTCAACAAGATATTTGTACGCAGTAATACTGACATATACCAAAACCATAACTAACAGCGGATAAACAAGATTTAGTATATAACCTTTTTCTGAAAACATATATTGGCATAATAATATATAACCTGTGAACAGTGTTATGGCAGACAAAGCCCCGGTTATTACCCCTGTTCGTGGAAGTGCAATTGCTATCAGCAGGCCGGCAACAATAATAGCTGTTATATCAAATAATGGAGCCCATGCAGGATAAGACAGAAAGTCATTTGACAGAATAGAGTCAACGAAATTTGCATGGATTTCCAGGCCCGGAAAAATATTTTCAAAAGGAGTTACACGCAGATCATATATGCCTGCGGCTGTTGCTCCCACTAATACTATCTTGTCCTTAAGGGCATTTTCGGGGATATTATCTTTCAGTATGTCTGTAACAGGTATGTGAGGAAAGGTTTTCTCTCCCCCTCGATAGTTGACAAGAACTCGCCCAAGTGCATCTGCAGGTATGGATAGTTTGCCTAATTGTAACTTTTCTACACCATATTCGGCTATTTTAAATGAAAGGGGTTCATTCAGATAGGCGCCGGCAGTGATTAAAGATAAAGGAGCATATAGATTGTTATTAAATTTTAACACCCCAGGCATCCACCGCACAACACCATCCGGATCCGGTATCATATTGAAATAACCGGAGTAATTAGTTGCTTTTGATACTACCTCGATATTGGATTGAGGCATATTCACCTCTATTAAGGGGGCGTTATAGGCATTGCCGGATGAATAACGGACAAATTTATACCTTGAACCACGGATATTTTTTTGATGAATACTCATATCTTTTTCATCAAAATGTCCGGATTCTTCCGGGTTCATATGAAAAAAATATCCAAGCACCACTCTTGCCTTAGAGTCTAAAATTGCATCAGCTAATAATTTGTCATTGTCGGATTTTGATTTTAGATTTTCCAGATATTGTTCAAACCTCTTGTTGTGAATATCAATATGTTTGGCTTCACTTTGTATGCTGTTTATTACCTGAACGATTTTTTTTTCATCAGGTTCAAAAAATCCTATATCAAATGCAATTACTCTGGCTCCTTTTTCGGAAAGTTTATTTACAAGATCAGCTATTTTTGATCTTGGCCATATCCATTTTCCTTCTTTGGCAATACTTTTTTCGTCTATTACAGCCAAAACAATATTTGAACCAGGCTCAATGCTTCCTCTGGATTTGAATCTTAAATCTATTGTCTTTAATTCCATTATATCTAAAAATGGAATCTCTGAGACATATGCAAATACGCCCAATGAAATAGCAAGAAATGCAATGAAAACAGGATATAGTTTTGATATTTTTTTCATAAAAACCCTTGAAGAATTAGGAACAGATCAATGGTGTTATCCAGTATTGTAAACTTTCGGATTTCAAGAGTAACTCTATTGAATCTTAATCAATAAGATTAAATGGATTCAAGAAATTTCTAAAAACTACTGGTGCACTTGCAACCTGAATCCACCCATTTGCCATGAAAACCGGACACCTTGAAATGCTATTGACAGCTCCAAATATGCGCTTGACAACAACATTTTTATATGTACAATAATCTGTACAGGAGGTGCTTTATGGAAGCTATAACCTATACAGCCGCCAGGCAAAACCTTGCAAAAACAATGGAAAAAGTATGTAAAGACCGCGCGCCGGTAATCGTAACACGTAGAACCTCTAACTCTGTGGTCATTATGTCACTTGAGGACTATGAAGCCCTTGAAGAAACGGCTTATCTCTTACGTTCGCCAAAGAACACCAGACGTTTGATTGAATCTATCGCTCAACTTGAAAACGACAAAGGGAGCGAAAAGGAACTTTTAGAGTGAAGCTCATCTTTTCTGGCCACGCCTGGGATGATTATCTCTTTTGGCAGAAAACCGATAAAAAGGTTTATCGTCGTATCAATACCCTAATAAAAGAAACGAAACGAAATCCATTTGAGGGTATTGGAAAACCCGAACCACTTAAACATGCTCTTTCCGGCTACTGGTCCCGACGAATCACTGATGAACACAGGTTTGTTTATAAAGTATCTGAAAATGCAATTCATATCGTCCAGTTGCGCTACCACTACTGATCAGTTCCTTTAGGGCTCGGTCAAAAATAACCTGGTAGAATTTGCGCCCAAATTTGCCGTAGATTTAAACGATCTGATCTGCCTGTGCGTTGTCCGCACGCAGACAGGTTGAGCAAAACAGCAGGAATAGCGAGCTATTATAAACGATTATTTGATATCAATCTCTTTATGTTTCATGGAGATAATTTCTGCCAGATGCTCAATGGCTTTGAAATCACTCTCATTGGGCAATCCTTTTGAAAGGACCGGGTCAATAATCTCTACCTTGAGATTAGGTATCATTCCAGATAGTACTTCTATTGTCTTGCCGCCCCAGCCGTATGAGCCAATAATCGAAAGAAACTTAGCCTTGGGTCGTAGCATGTTTGATAGAAACGCAGCATAAATTGCCAGAGGATGGGGGCCTGCGAGAACCGTTGGGGTGCCGATAATGATTGTACATGCATCAACCAGGCTTATAGCCAGTTTACCAATGTCTGTTACAACCAGATTGAACTGATCTACACCTATACCTCTCTCAACAAGGGCCGCAACAAAATGATCGACCATCAGCTTTGTACTTTTGTGCATAGACACATAAGGTAAAACCACTGTATTTTTTGGTGCATTAAAGATCCAGTCACGGTAGGCATCGATGATGAATGAAGGGCGGGTATAGATAGGCCCGTGACTGGGAGCTATCATTTCTATATCATAAAATTCGAGCTTTTTGAGGTTCTTTGCTATTATCTTTCGAAAGGGCATCATGATCTCGGCGTAGTAACGTTTGGCCGCTTCATACACTCGACCTTCGTCAATAACGTAGAGATTGCTGGTTGCAATGTGAGAACCAAAGAAATCACAGCTAAACAGGATCTTATCTTCCTGCAGGTATGTGACCATAGTTTCAGGCCAGTGTACCCAGGGTGTAAATATAAACTTTAATGTTTTATCACCAAGAGAGAGAAGTCCGCCATCTTCAATAGTGATAAAAGATTCCTCAGGTACACGCAGAAGTTCAATAAGCATTCCCTTTGCCTTGGTGGTCGTGACAATCTTTGCTTCAGGAAATTTAGAAAGAACGTGGGGGATAGAGCCTGAATGGTCTTGCTCGGCATGATTTGAGATTATGTAATCGATTTTATCGACGCCTTCAAGCTGATATAGCAGCTCGTTGGCCATGGCTGGATCTACTGTGTCCACCAAAGCGGTTTTGTCACTTCCTTTAATAAGATAGGCATTATAGCCTGTTCCATCAGGAAGTGGTATAAGCGAGTCAAATAAACGCCTGTCCCAATCAACAGAGCCCATCCAGTAAATTTGGTTTGTTATCTTTCTTGGCTTCATGGTTGCCTCCGATTAAAAAAGTAACTTCTCATGCATTATTAAACGTCAATTCACCCAAAACGTCTCCATTTGCCTGATACAAAGCTCAATTTAGGTTTATCTATCAAAAGAAAACTCCAATCTGCCGGAAAAACCGCACAAAGAGATTCCTCATGACAGATTCAGTATGGATATCACAACATTATTAAATTGTTTAATATTACAGATAAATAGCAGATATCTGTAGCCGGTCATTAGGTTGCGCCGTCTTCCCTTCTACGAACCCATGGGCAAGCACCATGCCTCGCTTCCTCGAAGTCCTCGAATGTGAGCCAGCCAATCCTCCGAGACACCAGAGGCCAGTCAACTTCCGTTCTGTGGCTAAGGTCTCGTGCAAGAGCTTCCGGCTTGGAGCTGTACTCCGGCATCAGCCAGCCATACAGCCTTGTGTGTGGCAAATCCTTAAACTGTGCCGGTGTAAGCAAGCCGAACAAACTCCTTTCGGGATTTCGCCTCTCCAGTCCCGCGCCTGGCTGCGAAGTGTTGTCAAGCATGACATCTATGTTCCGGGCGATCTGGTTCCGGAAGTTGTCGAATGAGATCGAGTACGATACATCGGAAAGTACCTTTGCCTCGATCAACCAAGCAAACCCGTTTGTCACATTGAGAAACATCGCATCGACATGTGTTGCCCCTTCGAGGGCAATGGCATTCAGTTAAGCAAACAATGGCATTTTAAAGGCTGCATATTGTATAGTGTAATGAAGGCATATACAATATATAGATAATTTTATACTTAAAATGCCTTAACTGAATGCCATTGCCTTCGAGGGGGCGGACATTCCCGCGCATAGCGGCATCCAACACATAGGGAATCATCTGACGACGGTCCAAGTTTGATTGCAGCCACTTCACATAACTTGGTGGTGACGGAAGACAAGCCTCGAAGTACAGGCGCAGGTCACTGTCCAAGCACTCCGCCCAACTTGACAAGCCAGAAATCGGTGGTATGGAGTCGTATGCCTTGACGAGCAACTGAATGAGCATGCTGGCACGTAACGGATCATCGAATACATGCTTGGTCGCGGTAATCGTCCAGAATCTCTCGTCCTTCTCGATCTGGCGAGGAGTCCTTGCCTGCGTGATAGGAATCCCGACAGTCTCTGGGTGGTTGGCCATGAATTCATGATACCGGTTTGCGCTCTTCTGGTAGTAGTCGAGCTGCCCGTCGACATCAGCGATGAAGTGAGGTCTAAACCCGTCACCCGTGAAAGGGAGATATGTTTTGTCGATCACGTCTGTCATTAACTCTTTCCTTTACGTGCAATCTAAACCAGTTGTTATATAGTTTCTGACTATTCCCACAGATTTTTTGCCAATTCTTAACACCAAGATCGAATAATTTTGTTGAAGATAACTTGCCAACAGTGCTACTCAAGAATCAGATAATTTTCATGTAGATAAAGTTTGCATATCACAATATTTAAAGCGTTTCAATTTTGTTACGTAAATAGCAGCTATGCGTAATGCGAAGCTGAGGGGCCTGGCAACGATGGCTATCAATCTATGCGAAAGCTAAAAACTTTCGTTCAAATAAGCCTTTTCTAAAGTGTGCCGAGCCTTGCTGCCGTCCACCATCATGTTGTTATACTTTGATTGCGGATTAATCTCTCAGCGCTTACTTTTGGATTTTAATTTTATGGTAACAAACCAAGTAGCGTTTGCATTAGACTCTGTAATTAAAACCATTATTTCTTCAGATTTAGGATCATAATTATCTATTAACACACTAAGCTCTTTCCGGTTTTTTTTATTATCGAATAAAAATAAACTTTTTGATTTTGTATTATAATTAATATCGCTTAATTTGTGGCTAATGTTTAAAAGAGAGGTGTATACAATTAGCGCACCTCTTCCTTATAGAAAAATCCTAAATTCCCCGAAATAAATTGACGCCCCCACTAAAATCCTATATCGTACTAATATAATAAAATATTTCAGGAGAACCCCATGAATAAACTTGAACTAATCCAGGCACTGAAAAATAATAATGACCTCACAACAGACGAAGCTAAATCGGTAGTAAATATATTCTTTAATGAAATATCAGAAACTCTTGCAAAAGATGAGCGGGTAGAAATACGTGGTTTATGCAGTTTATACGTAAAGAAATATAAGTCATACACCGGTAAAAAATCAAAAAATCGGTAAACCCACAGAAGTGAAATCAAAAAAATTGCCATTTTTTAAACCTGGGAAGGAATTGAAGGAGCGGGTAGATAATAAATAACAATGGAGCCTGATACTATACCATATAGATATCTTTCGGAGACTATTGGAATCCCGATTGAAATTATTTTAAACGATTTTAATGAATTCCATGGGAATGAACATCAAAAGATTGTCTTTCAGGTTAAAGAGGAAGAGCCGGATCTCTTCCCCTCTAATTGGTGGGACAGACGCGCAGGCTCATTCGCCAAAGCACGAGCGGGTAAAGTTATTTTTGACCGAGCCCTTAATCTCATATTTGAGTTTTCAAATTTCTGATTATACGATAAATAAACATTACTGGATTAAAATTGAAAACAACAAGTATTAACTGGTCAAATACCATTTTAGCTATTTTAAGCGGTTTGCTTTTAACCGGTTCTTTCCCGAAAATCGGCATTGACTGGCTTGTGTGGTTTGCCCTTGTACCGCTTCTGATTGCCTTAAAAAACAGCTCATTAACAAATAGTTTTCGCCTTGGTTTTCTTGCAGGTCTTGCACATTACACTACCCTTGCATACTGGCTTGTCTATACTATGCAGACTTATGGCAATCTTCCTCTTTATCTATGCGTATCCGTTCTTTTCCTGTTATCATCTTATTTAGCTCTCTATATGGCTGTCTTTTCAATTGTTGTTAAAAGATTGTGTCCAAAGCCTGGGACATGTCTTTTTATAATCCCCTGTTTATGGGTTTCTCTGGAATATATTCGCAATTATCTTTTCTCAGGATTTCCCTGGGGACTGATTGGATACTCCCAATTTAACAGGTTGCATCTTATACAGATATCGGATATATTTGGAGTATATGGAGTATCATTTCTGATTGCTCTATCTAATGCGACAATTTTCCTGGTGTTTCTTTATATTACGGGAAGCAAATGGAAAGAAGTGCGGATTAAAAAACGTCTTGCCGGAGGATCGATATTTGTTTTTATCTTGATCGCAGGTCTTGTTTTCATTTATGGAAAATGGCGAATTGAATCAATTGACGATCTAATCTCTGCTTCAAAGTCTTTAAAAGTCACAATTGTTCAGGGAAATATCAAACAGTCAATAAAGTGGGACCCAGCATTTCAAACAGCAACCACAGAAAAATACGTCAATTTATCTCTTTTAGCCAAAGAGGAAAAACCTGATCTTGTGGTCTGGCCGGAGACAGCGACTCCCTTTTACTTTTTGTACGACAGACTGCTGTCAAAAAAGGTTCAAAAGGGAATTCATGATACAAACACGGATTTTCTTATAGGCAGTCCTTCCTTTGTCCGCAGGGGAAATATTATAGAATATTACAACAGTGCCTACCTGATAAGCCCGGATGGAAGGGTATGCGAAAAATATGACAAGGCGCACCTTGTTCCATTTGGAGAATATGTCCCTTTTAAAAAATGGCTGCCGTTTATTGGTAAAATGGTTGAAGCTGTTGGAGATTTCAGCGCGGGGCAGGAAGGAAAAACTATCAAGTGGAATAATTGCAATCTGGGGTTACTGATTTGTTACGAAATCATTTTTCCTGAGCTTTCCAGGGCCATGACAAAAAATGAAGCAGTATTACTTGTCAACATCACTAATGATGCATGGTATGGCAGATCAAGCGCTCCTTATCAGCACTTTTCCATGGCAGTATTCAGAGCAATAGAAAACAGACGATCCCTGGTAAGGTCGGCAAATACAGGCATAAGTGGATTTATTGACCCTGTTGGAAGAGTTATGGATTCGACATCGCTCTTTCAGGAAAAAGTCATAACTCAATCCATTCCAATAATACATGAGACATCCTCCTATACCAGATTTGGTGATCTTTTCGCCATTGCCTGCGTGGTAGTTACGCTAATATTTTCAATATTGTATAAAGGTAAAAAATAATAATTAAGGTAATAGTTCACCACGGAACGACACAGAGTTTCACTGAAAATTATAAACAATGAGTAATTTACAATTATCTTAAAACAACTCGATTGAGAGTGGGGTTATTGTTCAATTTTGGTGCAGAGACGTTCGCAATGTTGAGAAGAATATTTTGATAATTCAGTGTAATTCCGTGAAAATCCGTGGTGGACTATTAATAATTAAGGAGGAAAAAAATGTCTATAGAACTCAAGCACAATATAAAGGAACTTTATCTTAAATTAGAACATCTGAAGGACTATCTTTGACGTCGAAGAAAAAACAAAAAGACTAAAAGAAATCGAGAACCTGATTGCAAAAGAAAGCTTCTGGGATAAACAGGAAGAAACTACATCAATTCTAAAAGAACGGGCATTGCTTACAAGCAAGGTCGAAAGTTTTAACAAACTTTTTAATGATCTTGAAGAATGTGAAATGCTGCTGGATATGGCCCTCGATGAATCAGACACAGATACCATCGAAGAAGTCTCCCTCCAAATCAAAGCAATAGACAAAGAAATCAGTAAACTTTCACTCGAGCTGATGCTTGATGAAGCAGATGATAAAAACAACGCTATTGTTTCAATCAATGCAGGCGCCGGCGGAACAGATGCTCAGGACTGGGCTGAAATGCTTTTCAGAATGTATATGAGATGGACTGAACGAAAAGGCTTTCAAGTCAAAATAATTGACTTTCAGCCTGGTGATGAAGCAGGGATTAAAGGTGTTACTTTTACCGCAAGTGGAGAATATGCATATGGATACCTTAAGGCAGAAAAAGGAGTTCACCGCCTGGTTAGAATTTCTCCATTTAACGCCAGCCGCAAAAGGCAGACATCCTTTGCGTCTGTATTTGTTTATCCGGAACTTGATAAAACAATCGTTATAGACATTGAGGATAAAGACCTGCGCATTGATGTATTCAGAGCAAGCGGAGCCGGAGGCCAGCATGTTAATAAAACAAGCAGCGCTATCCGTATTACACATATGCCTACCGGGATAGTTGTGCAGTGCCAGCAGGAAAAATCACAGCACAGAAACAAAGAAATGGCCATGAAGGTGCTTAAAGCAAGGCTATATCAAAATGAAAAGCAGAAGCAGGATGAAAAAAAACAAAAACTGCATGAAAGCAAGGATGATATAGCATGGGGCAGTCAAATAAGGTCATATGTCCTCCATCCTTACCAGATGGTCAAGGATCACCGGATAAACCTTGAACTCGGCGACGTCAACAGCGTTCTTGATGGAGCAATAGATCCTTTCATAGAGGGTGTACTTCTTTCACGATAGTTTTATGAATCCTATTGATATTATTGATAAGTACTACAAAAGCAATTCAAGGGCATATGAAATCATACTTCAGCACGGCAAACAAGTCACAAGAAAAGCCCTTGATGCCGCCAAAAAGGTACCCCAATTAAACCCGGACCTTGATTTTATAAAAGAAGCTGCGATGTTGCATGATATCGGCATGTTATTGACGAATGCCACTGAACTGGGTTGTAAAGGCAAAAATCCGTATATTTGTCATGGATATTTGGGCCGTGAAATACTAGAAAAAATCGGGTTCCCAAGGCATGCTCTTGTCTGCGAACGTCATGTTGGCGTAGGTATAACAATAGAAGACATAAAAAACTACGATCTTCCTTTACCCAAACGCGACATGCTTCCTGTTTCAATAGAAGAGCAGATAATATGCTTTGCAGACAAGTTCTTTTCTAAGAATAGGAATTCATTAGAAAAAGAAAAATCTGTTGAAGATATAAAGCAATACCTTAAACCCTATGGGCTTGAAAAAGTTAGAAGGTTTCAATCCTGGGTTGATCTGTTTGAACGGACATAAGAAAAGACAGTGCCTGAAGTTAATGGAAAGAAAAAAATGAAACAAAATTCAGATATACTCATTTACCGGACAAAAGATAACGAAATCAGGATAGAAACCCGTTTAAAAGATGAAACGGTTTGGCTTACCCAAGATCAAATGGCAATGCTTTTTGGGAACGCGAAATCTACCATAAATGAGCATATTAAAAATATTTATGCAGAAGAAGAGCTGGAAAAGAACCAAACTTTGAAGAAATTCGGAATTTCCGAATTTCAGCAGAAAGCGCCAAATTACTATAACCTTGATGTAATAATTTCAGTTGGTTACAGAGTAAAATCCAAGCAGGGAACAAAGTTCAGGCAATGGGCGACAAAAATGGCAGACTGATGAAAATGAATAAATCACATAACGAATAAGGATAGATTGTGAGAGCAAAGCGAATCACGATCTTATTCGATTGACAGACAAGCCCGGCGTATCTGTATATTAAGGAATAAGGGGCAGGAAAAGTGTGTCGTCAAAAAGCATACTTTTTTCAAGGCACATGGCGTTTAAAAATACGAATATCATTACAAATGTGATGATATCCATATCCGTATAATTAGTTGATGTCCCCTCGTACATCCTGGGCGTTCGGCAACGCGAAAGTAAGCTTCACAAAATTCACCATGAAATTAAAATAGGGAAAAAGTAGACAATGAATCATGACCAATTGGTCGGTATAATCCAGCAAGGTAGAATAGAATGGTCTGCACATGCTCTAAAAAGGATGTTGGAGAAGGGGATCAGCAGAGCATCTGTGAAACATATCATTTGTACAGGAGAGATGATTGAAAATTATCCTGATGACAAACCTTTCCCAAGTGGATTATTCTACGGAATATGGCAAAATCAGCCATTGCATGCAGTTATTGCCTATGATCTTACCGAGCAAAAGATATTCTTAATCACAGCTTATTGGCCGGATGAAGAACACTTTGAAACAGACTTTAAAACCAGGAGGAGCTAATGAGTTCAACTAAAAATATTTGTCCACTTTGTGGAGGGTTTAAAAAACAGGGAACTACAACATTCACGGTAGACATGGAAGATACTCTGGTGGTGATCAGAAACGTACCAGCAACGCTATGTTCGTTATGTGGGAACGAGTGGCTTTCTGACGAAATAGCTACAAACATTGAAAGTATAGTGAACGAAGCTAAAAAGATACATCGTCAAGTGGAAGTGACCCAATATCGCAAAGTGGCATGAGATAGCCGAACAAAAAAATGGAGCAGGCCCTGAATGACTTTCCTGGTTCACATATCAATAATGTTTTCAATGAAGGTGAACTGGATAAAAAATCAGTTGTCGCAAAATTTGCGACATCTACCCTGACACATAGGGGTGAGCAGTACGATGTCAATAATACCAATATTTATACGCTAAAAAACTTTTGATTCTGTATCGCAATAATGATACATGTATTAAGTATGAAAGAATTCATCGCATACGAAGGAGAAGCTTTAACCGTTGAATGGTTTTTTGATAAAAAGGGGAAGAGTGAAGCACTTGATTTTTTTGAAACTCTTTCTAATGCCCAAAAACGAAAAACATTGATGCTTTTCAAAAGAATTGGCGATTTCGGTAAAATATCAGACATTACAAAATTCAGAAATGAAGGCGAGAAAATATTTGCTTTTAAGCCTCAGCCAGACCGGTTTCTATCATTCTTTTTTGTAGGGAAAAAGATTGTAGTAACAAATGGATTTCGTAAAAAGGGTCAAAAATTGCCTCAAAAAGAAAAAGATTTGGCTCTAAAAAGAATGAAAAATTACGACTCAAGGGTGAAAAATGGAGATTATTATGAAGAATAAAAAAAAGTCAACCTTTGATCGAGTTATGAGCGATTCAGAACAAAAGAAAAAATTTGAAAAAGAATATGTGCAATTTCTTTTTTCTGAATTGTTGCTTGAAGCTATGGCTGAGGAGCATATTAGCGTAAGAGCACTTTCCAAAAAATCCGGCGTCTCTACCTCTGCAATTCAAAATATGAGATCAATGAAGTCGACTAATATAACCATTAAAACGATGGCATCATTATTAAAGCCATTGGGTTATCAATTAGCAGCCACAAAAGGTAGAAGGACCGTAAAATTAACCGCTTAAAAAAAATCCGCTTTGGCTCCTTTGTTACCGACAAGCCGTGTCCACAAGACATTGATATCTTTCTTCTGATGAAGGATACTTTTGACGTTCAGAACGTTTCCAGCAAGGTACGGATTCTTTTCAAGGCACATGGCGTTTAAAAATACGAATATCATTACAAATGTGATGATATCCATATCCGTATAATTAGTCCGTCACAAGACTACTGTGGAAAAGAGAATATTATTGCCAAATAGTTCCTGATTATTGTATTATATAAAATATGAATGAGACATTCGAGAGAATTCTGAGACTGATTGAAGGTAAGGAGGTTATAATATCCGACCATGGTTATGATGAGCTTGCGGAAGACAACATTTTCGTCAGGGATATCATGGCAGGAGTTTCGGATGCATTAGTTATAGAAGATTATCCTGACTATCCAAAAGGTCCATGTGTATTGGTATTACTGAAAGATCGTTTTGACAACCCGATACACGTAGTTTGGGGAATCCCCAAGGGGGCTTTTTCACCGGCCGTTTTGGTTACTGCTTACAGGCCTGATGCCGATCTGTGGACAACAGATTTTCTGAGGAGGATATAATGAAAAAAATACGACGTACAAAGCTCGTGTACGAGGGACAATATGTTGCCGAGGTTGATGTCGAATTGATCGATATGAATAAAGGATGGTCCCCTTATTTATCTCTTGATGATGCATACAAGCTGGATGATATTCGCAATGCATTGCGGCTGGGTGACGTTAAGAGTGCGGCGCAACTTGCTCGCATTTTTACTCTCACCCCTATCGCAGTATAGTAATTTGCCGGAGAACAAGCGGATCAACTCTGACTGAAAAAGCCAGGCCATTTTTAGATTTCTACTCATTTCATCGTTTATAATTACCTCTTTACTTTTAACCATCTTTTTGCTTGCTTTTTCAGCAGGTTATCCGTGTCGATGTCCCTTCGTACCTCGGGGACATCGCCCAGGATGAGGAGCGCGCCAATAAATAAATGCCGTGCAAGCGCGATCGCTATGACATCAAACGGATTGAGACAGACGCAAACAGCGCGCTCCTCATCCTGGGCGTTCGGCGGTGAACACCATAAACCAGAATAGATATTCCTAAAATTTTTACATTAACGAGTGAATAAGGAGGTGAGAAATGAGATTTAATTCGTTGTGATTTATTGGTTAGAGGCCAAGCATAACCTCATAAATATTTATTTTGGTTTTTTGACAAACCGTGTTTGGGCTAGAGACAGTAGCCAAAAGACCCATAAAAAAAGTTATAGGTATTTCTGCAAAAACGCTTAGTGTTTCGTACAAGATGTTGTGGCTCTTGTATTGTGTAATTGATCTCCATCAAACAACAAAGGTATTGCTATGAATGAAAAAAAACACATTGTTATCATCCACGGGGCTTACGGAGCTCCAACAGAGAACTGGTTTCCTTGGTTAAGCAAGCAATTAAAAGCAGACGGGCATAAAATATCTGTTCCAGCTTTACCAACCCCAGAAGGCCAGACCCTTTCTAATTGGTTGGCTGAATTTAAAAGCCAAGTCGGAGAACTAGAAGAAGACATGATTCTTGTTGGTCACAGTTTAGCTCCGGGTTTTATTTTAAATTTATTGGAACGTTCTACTGTGAAGGTTTCTGCTGTTTTTCTTGTATCTGGATTTCTTGGAAAATTAGGATTAGCAGACTTTGATCCAATCAACAAGTCATTCGTTTGTTGTCAATTTGACTGGGACAAAATCAAAGATAATGCAGGCGGCATTTATGTATACAACTCTGATAATGATCCGTATGTTCCTTTAGAAAAAGGTAAAGAGCTATCCCAAAATTTAGGCGTAGATCTTAATGTTATTCATAATGGTGGGCACATTAATGCTGATGCCGGCTTTGAAGAAATCCCTTTCTTGTTAGAGGGTATCAATAGTTTTCTAAAATAGGCAGGAAGCACAATGGAACCTGATTTATTGCAAGCCGCTAAAGCTGTTCTACATAATGCAAGGAGTCAAGAAGATGGCTTAGATGAAAGAATAGTTAAACTTCCATGCTATGTATCTATAGATTTGATGCAAGCTCTGGCAGTAAATGCACAATCTGAGATAAAACAAATTCTCCCGATAAAAGATGAACGTGTAATAATTGATAGTTTTGAATATGAAATTATTAGGCAATTATCTAACTCTGGTTGTAATTGTAAGCGTATTTACATAATTCCTCATGTTGGATTTGCTAAAGAAGACTTGATTAAGCTTATAGAGGATGACGGGGAGAACGGTATAGACTCTCGGACTTTAGTCATGAGTAATATTTCCTTTTCTTCTTATTCAATACAATCGTGTGCAAGATGGATAATCGACAATAAGGCTGTTGTTGATTTTGGTGATGCCAAGCTTAATGCATGTCAATGTATTGTGACAAAACGAGAAGAAGACATAACAGGCTCGTCTCAACAATGGGACGAATTATGGCATTCGTCAATAGTCGATATATATAACAACCAGAACTTAGACTTGCAGGAGCCTTTAGTGTTAAGCGCAGACCTTATAAATGGTGTGGCTTCTGTGTTATGCACTCATAACCACATTGATGATGAAGAATGTAATTGGTACCACGGAACATGGCAATACTTGAGACTATTGGATATGGTTTCAACTCCATCATGGCACCATGATTTTTACACAAAACAGTTGCATGAAGCCCTCTCGTTAACTTCAGCACCGAAAGCATTAATTACTGGCACAGCAGATTATTCTGTTTTGGCATATTTAATTAATTCCTCTAAGCAAATTGGCATTGATTGTGAGATTAACGTCCTTGATTTATGCGCAACACCATTATTTGCATGCAAATGGTATGCGAAAAAAAGTAATGTGAGCATAAACACCTACGAGCAAAATATTTTTGAATTTAGTGAATTACACGAAAAATCGATGGATATTGTTGTAACCGATGCTTTTCTTACTAGGTTTACTGCTAACGAAACACAAAATATTCTTGATGTGTGGTCGCGTGTATTAAAACCGGGAGGTCGTCTGATAACAACAGTGAGAATGCACGGGAAGACACTTCCAGCTAGAAGCGAAGAAGAAGCGGTAAGAGATTTCAAAGAACGGGCTATTCAGCGTTTTGAAAGGTGGGAACAGTATTTAAACATCGGGGCAGATAAAGTTGGTGAGTTATCTGAGATTTATGCCAGAAAGATGGTAAGTAACAAGTTGGGGGATGAAGACAAGTTGTTAGAGTCTATCAAAGCATCTGGTTTCGATATTGTACAACAAGAATTAAGTAACGTACCAGGTGAACTCTACCCTACCGTGTACCTCAGGTTAGTTTGTGAAAAAACCTAATTCATATCGAGATTATTATGGTATCTAATAGGAATAAACTTCTTATTCGTTTGGGTGATAGAAAAAAAAGACAAAATGCAGCAATTGAATTGCTTTTAATTGATTTTTGTGCGCCTGACGACCCGATCCTATCAATAGATTTTTTGCCGGACGGGGAGGAGCAAATATCAATTAAAATAAAGAATAGCTCAGCAACAGAAGACCGTAAAATCAACATAGAAAAACTTGTGACATGTGCGCAAAATGAAGATTCTTTAGTTTCCTTTGCTCTTGGAAATCTACTATCCTTTAACGAAACCTATAAGTCTTCAAAAGAAACAATTGCCAACACTAATGCGTATGATAGCATAAAGATTTTATGTGAAGATTCCGTCACTACACCTATTTCAGAAAAGGTGAGTGAACGGCTGGAAGCAGGCGTTAGTGTACGTCTAATTGGCGAGAGTGCCTCGGGCAAAACTGTTTCTACCGCTCAGGTAGTATGTCGCTTAAAACAACTAGGCTGGACTTTTAGCTGGGTTGATTTGTCAGAACCAGGACAGAGTATGTATAGTTTAATACTCAGTCTTATTAGAAATCAACGACAAAGTGCGGGTAAACATGTTGTTGTAGTAGATGATAGTCAAGCCAATCCGACAGGATTAAAAAATATTGGTCGAACAATAGACGAATTAAATAAATATATAGAAACAGAACTACTATTAGTTGTAATAGGATGGGAATCTGCAATTGATAACATCAAACAGTATTTCCCTTATACATCACAAATAAATTGTTATGGTGATTTAGCCATCCCATCCTTAGTTGATGAGATATTCGACTCTGAAATTCCCGCAAAAGATTTAGAAATTATACGAGAATCTTGCGGTGGCGACCTCTTTATAGCAAGGCTTTTGGCAGAATACAAACTTGAAAATAAATGTTTTCCAAGCCAAAAGCAAATTGCGACTTTGGCTTACAGGAAGGGAACAAATGGACATGAACTTGATGATAAAGCAATAGAGTTATTATATGTATTATCATCTCTCTCGCAATTTGAAATAGATACCTATAAGGATTATGCAATAACCTATGATAATACGTCATTTACATATCTGTTAAAAATAAAGTGTATAAGATTAAACAATAATTACCTGTCAGTCGGACACCGAACCTTGGCAAAATTGCTTATTTTATATCTACAGGATGTAAAAAAAAATATAATATATCGGTTACCAAAGTCTACGCAAATAGCTGTAAAATATCTCAAGACTGCATCCCCTAGTCAGATTGTCGCCACATTAGAACGTTTAGATGTGGCTGGTTTAGCGTATAGTAAAACAGACCAGCACGGCGCAACTTTCCTTGCTAGAGCTTGGGAGTCGTTAACCATATTAGTGAACTATGTATCGAGAGAAACGGCCACAGATCCAACATGGAGAAACAACACAGGTTCAGCAGTATTTGCAGCAATTGCTCTAATTTCTATTGGAAACCAAGAATATATTAACATACTAAAACATCTATACAATAAATGGAATATTGACGGTGTAAATGATTTACCAACACCAAATGATCCAATCCCTACAGAGCATTTTGATTTTCTAGAAATTAAAAAAACAATGGAGAAAGAAGAGAGTAATATTGGTAAGACGTTTAAAAATGAGGACAAAGCTGAGAATATTGACTTTTCAAGAATGCACTATACATGGGTATTGGGTTTACTGTTAGGGGTAGCGGGGTATAAGCCATCTAACAATATGGAAGTTGAAGAAAAATTGCTTAATTTGGCAAAGAGAGCACAAAATTCAGATGGTTCTTTTTATCCTGCAAGAGTACCGTGGGTTACAGCCCGTGTATTAATTGGTTTAGCTAGTGTTGGGGAATCAATACGATCCAGCAATGTTGTAAAAAATGCGTGTGAATGGCTGTGTAGATCTTATCCCACAGGGCCATATAAGTTCGGTACTTGGGAGCCCGGGACTGGGGCTTGGAATACTATTTTAGAGACAACAGCAATGTGTGTTAATGCGCTTATTCGTTGCGGTGTTCCATCAACAGCTTTTCATGTAAAAGCCGGTATCTCATACTTAAAAGGGAAAAAAAGTGTATGGGCTATGCAAGGTAAGGAAATAGACGGCGCTTTTGCTGTAGAAACGATTTTGGCTGTAGAGGGCAGGTGGAGAAATGTGGATACGGAATTAAATATGTTGCTTTCTTGGATACAGCACCGAGGAGCGTGGGAAGGTAATGTTGTAGAATTTTCTAATGAATCTCATGATCAAAGTTGTAAAATTTCCCAAATATCAAGCTCTCTAATCAGAATAGTGTGGGATACAGTAAAAAGAGAATTACCATTATTGCTAGAAGGGTTAAGTGTTAGCAAATATAGCATGTTGACGGATGATATTGATGAATCAATAAAAGACGTTTATGGACAACTCATCGAGCAAACTGAAGAGTTAAAGAGAAAGATTGATGGTGAAATAAGGGATCGGATTACGATTAGAGAACAAGATGGAATGAGTATGCCTGAAATTCATAAAAACCAAAAGAAATGGGAGGAAAGAAAAAGAAAATTGCGGGATATTGAAAATTTAATGCACAATCTAAGTGACCAAAGAGACTTTATTTCTAAAGAAAATATGACAGAAGTTACTCTAGAAATAAATACATTAGGCAAGCAATGTTTTCAAAATACATGGAAAAAAATTAAATTAAACTGAGAAATATTATGTTTCACTTTATCCCATCATCTTTTATTTATTTTATATCAGGTATTTTTGTTGCAGTAGGAGTCAATTTGATCACATCAAATCCAGCAAATTTTATGAATGACGCTGGTGATAATGCACTTATAATTTGCTCCATACCGTGGCTGGCATGTGCAGCATTTCTTACAATTCTCGCTATTTATTTAAAATCTGCAGAAAATGATTATACAAGCAGCACATTAAAAAGCCTGAGTTCCAAAGAACGCGAAGAACTAAAACAGTCAATTTATACAAAATATTCCAGTAAATTAAGAGTATGGGCCTTATTGGTTTTAGTTTCTTTTGGAGTTGGAATATATGTCTCAATTAACAATCCAGGAATATCACAAACATCCCAACCGAAAGAAAAAGTTTCAGAAGATAATTCTTCTTTGCCCATAGAATAATACAAACGGCATAAATCGCCGAACAATTTTATTTAGCTGACCCGCGAGCAGCGCCGTCTTCTGGTTTTCAATCCACAGTTTCAGGTTTACCAAGAGTTAGTGCTTCGAGCCACGGCGGGTAGTTGATAATGGGCGTTCGGCTCAAACGTTAGCAGAAACAAAGATAGCAGATGAAACCAGGAAAAAATGACATACCAGTTAAACTTAAAATATCTGGTAAACAATTAAAGGAACTACAAAAGTATACATGGCAAATGTGTGAAGCTTTTGGGTTAGATGAAAAAATTGAAAATTATAAAGGCATCAGACCGATTTCATTATACAGTTGGGATTTGGATTGCATTATTGATGTACTGTATATGGCCCTGGATGATGAAAAAGAATATCCAGATAAGAAAGATGAGGGATATAAGAAGTTGTATGAATTATATGTGAATTTAAAGAAGGCATACAAAGAAACATATGAATGTTGAGAAATCTGCTAACAAAAAGATTGAGCCGACCACAAAAGCCGAGCCGATTTTCTGTAAATTCAAAATATTAGGCGGCTTTTGTGTCAGCTCATCCTTGGCGTTATACAATCGAACACCTGGTAATAAATTACCAGGCTATTTTCAAATGTTCCCACGGGACAGAATAAGAATTTGCCTGACTTGTGGATATGTCCACAATCAAGCACAATTTATGAAATTGTTAACTATAGACTTTCAGATAATTAATTTCACAAGGCCAGAAGGAGGAAGGCGTATTAGTTATACGTCCACGTTCCTAACGCAGTGAAATTAATTATCTGAAAGTCTATAACTGAATTTACAGGCTGTCCCGCCTTACGTTGGTAGTCATTATCAATCAGCACGCCGAAGGCGTACCACAACTTTAGGCATTTTAGGCACTTTTATGGTACCGAATTCATTAGGCATAAAATGGAAATTTCTATACTATAGACTTTTAGGAGGTACGGTTTGTCAAACAAAATTCAACTCACGATCAACGGAAAAAAAACCACAGTAAAATCCGGCGTCACTATTTTACAGGCAGCAGAAGAATCAGGGATAAAGATACCAACCCTTTGCTATCAAGAACACCTCAAGCCATTGGGACGATGCCGTTTATGCATAGTTGAAATTGAAGGCCACGATCGTATGGTTACATCGTGTGTCGCAAAGGTCAAAGAAGGAATGGTTATAGATACCAATTCGGAACGGGTCCGCCAGGCCCGTCAAAATAAATTAGAATTGATTCTGTCAAAACACTATGGAGACTGCGTAGCCCCATGCCACCTCACATGCCCGGCAAACGTGGATATCCAGGGATATCTTGCGCTGCTTGCAAACGGTCAATATCTGGAAGCATTAAAACTCGTTAAAGAACGCTGCCCAATGCCCCTGGTAATCGGAAGGATATGTCCCCATCCTTGTGAAACCGAATGCCGGAGACAAAGAGTTGACGAACCTGTTTGTATTAACTTTGCAAAACGTTTTCTTGGTGATTATGAACGAAATAATTATAAAAAATTAATTACATGCCTCCCCGAGCCTTCAGGTTACAGGGTTGCCGTGGTTGGAGGAGGACCGGCCGGGCTCTCCACTGCCTTTTATCTGAGGCAAATGGGCCATGAAGTGACTATATTTGAGGCCATGCCTGAGTTGGGCGGACAATTACGATATGGAATCCCTGATTACCGCCTTCCAAGACACATACTTGATCTTGAAATAGAATCAATTCTGCAGATAGGGATTGAAGCGAAAACCAATGTGGCCCTGGAAAAAGATTTCACCTTTGACAGCCTGTTTGCAGAAGGTTACAGCGCGATTTTTTTAGGCATCGGGTGTTGGGGTTACCGCAATCTGAGAATACCAGGAGAAGAACTTCATGGCGTAATTGAAGGCACAAAATTTCTTACAGATGTTTCACTAAGAAAAAATGTCGAAATTGGAAACAGGGTGATTGTTATAGGCGGCGGCAATACCGCAATTGACGCAGCACGAACTGCTTTCCGACTGGGAGCAAAAAATGTCGCTATATACTATCGTCGATCAAGAGTAGAAATGCCGGCTCTTGCAGCAGAGGTTGATGCTGCAGAAGAGGAAGGAATCGAAATAAATATACTTGTCGCTCCTTCACGGCTTATTGGTGAAAACGGCAAGTTAAAACAGATGGAATATATAAGTATGAGGCTCTGCGAAAAAGATTCCAGCGGAAGGTGCAGGCCGGGACCCATATCCGGTTCAGAAAAAACAGTTGATGCTGATACTGTAATAACTGCTATCGGCCAGGTACCTGAAATGTCTTGTTTGCAGAATGATGAAATTGGCCAAGAGTGCGAAACCACACGCTGGGGAACAATTGTTGCGCACACGGGAACTCTTCAGACAAATGTAGTAGGGGTCTTTACCGGAGGAGACGTCTTTACCGGCCCCAAGACAGTGGTGTCAGCTTTTAGTGCGGGCAGGCGAGCCGCTCACTCCATTGATCTGTTCCTGCGCAAAAAGCCTGTAAAATCCCCTAAAATGCCTTTTAACATAAGCAAAGGTCCCCTTGATAAAGTCGATTTACAAAACTTCGTCGGTGTTGCAAAGAAAGCAAGGGCAAAAATGCCGGAACTTCCTGCAGGTGCCCGGCGCAATAACTTTGAAGAAGTAGATTTGGGGTTTTCAGAAGAAACTGCCGTCCAGGAGGCAAAGAGATGTCTTTCATGCGGATGTATTGATGCCTTTGAATGCGAATTGAGAAAATATGCCACAGAGTATGGGGTAGATATTTCAAACATTGAAATCTGGCAGGAGAAAAAGTTTGAAATAGACGAAACTCATCCTTACATCATAGTTGATCCGAACAAATGCATTAACTGCAGGCGATGCATGCGTAATTGCTCTGAATACCAGTGTTCAGATGCAATCAAGTTAGAACCACTTGAATATGATCAAAAAGGCAAGGCAACATTTTTCGGACCTGTAATCAACGACAATTGTGTTTCATGCGGTTTATGCGTGAGCAACTGTCCCACAGGCGCCCTTATTGAAAAAACAAAAAAACAACCAGGCCCTTTCCATCTTGAAACTACTTCAACCACTTGTTCTGTATGCGGCTGCGGATGTAATTTGATATTAAACCATATTGGCAATGATCTGGTCAAAATAACATCAGATCTGAAAAAAAAGCCGAATTACGGCCATCTCTGTATTAATGGAAAGTTCAGATATAAAGATGCAAATGGAAGAAAAAGGCTGGATAAGCCGTTAGTCAAGCAAAACGGGCAATTTATTCCTGTAGAATGGGATGAGGCGATTTCCCATGTTGTTCAGCGGCTCAAAACGCTTCAAAAAACATATGGCCCTGAATCTTTTGCAGGGATTGCAACACCGGCATGCACAAATGAAGAAGCATATCTGTTTCAGAAATTTTTAAGAGCTGTACTTAAAACTTCAAATATCGATTTTTTCAATAGCCAGTCTGAAATAGATATTTCCCCTGAATTCATTTCGCTGTTTTCGACTACGTCTGAATATAGAACTATTGAAACCGCAAAACAGATTCTTATCACCTCTGACAATCCAGTTGCTCAATATCCAGTAATCGATGCGCTTGTCAGACGCGCTCAAAGAAAGAACAAAGCGACGGTCGCTTTTGTGGATAAAGCATTACCTGATATTTCAAACGAACTGCCGACCGTTTTTCTTTATTCAAAGGAAATCTTTAAGTGGGATACAAATCAGCTTGAACAACTTCTTTCAATGTCCGGAAAGGGATTTTTGCATCTTTTTCCGCTTGTTTTTAAATCCAATGGTCTTGGCTTGCTTAATATGGGCGTTTCACCAAACTTCTTCCCCGGACAAAAGCGGGCAAATGATATTGAGGAACGCAAAAAATTAGAAACTGCCTGGAAAACAAATCTGCCTGAGCAGCCAGGATTATCAATAGGCAAAATACTGGAAAAAACTCTTACAGAAGATATTCGTGTAATTTATTTGATGGGAGACATTCCTGAAGATATTGAACATGATCAGACCATAAAAAACTCTCTTTCCAAGGCTGAACTCTTTATAGCTCAATCACCTTATCGTTCACGATTATTGTCCGCCGCAGAAGTAATCCTGCCCCCACTTCCACTTGAAGAGTCAGAGGGAACCATAACAAATATCGAAGGTAGAATAAGTCCGTTATCTATTCCGGTTTCTATGCGTGGACAAAATAAACAGGGAAGAGAAATAATTGCCCGGATCTCTGCTCTAATGGGTTATCCGATATGATCACCGCCCCCCGTGAACCGTTACAAGATGTCGTATTACACTCTTTATTAGCCGTGGGAATGAAAAGGAGATATCATTCAATTTTTCCGGGAAAAGATATTTTTCCGACCTTACATCAGAAACATCATCTCCTTCTATTTGAATATCCCTTAACCTGCATCCATTAATGCCGTACTTCCTGGCGGTTTTAAGCAACGGCACCCTGCCCGGATTTATATTGAATACATCACAAATAACCCTGTCAATGCTTAGACAGTTTATTCCGGCAAAGAGCAGGCCGGCACGTCTTACAGGCCCGCCGCGAGGGCCTTTCTTTTCCATAATATCTATAGCATCAACAATGGTAAAGCATGGACGCACCTTCTCGTAAATGGCAAGAAGCATTAATGAAAATTTTTCGTGACTGGCATGGGCTTTAAAATGTCTCCAAGCCTTAACCTTCCCGGAAACCAGACCGAAAAGATTTTTAACCGCTCCTGAAAAAAGCATCTGGCTGTGGGCCTTAAACTTTGGGATATTAATTATTTTATCAAAATCTCTGACTGTATCAGTTATTCGTATTTTATCATTAAACGATCTGTTTGCCCTGAAAGATACAACAGGAATATTGTCTTTTTTAAGCAAAGGCAGCAACCCGCAAGCTGCAGCAACCTGATGGACACTCCCGAATGCCGGGCTGTCTCCAACCGCAGACAAACCGCCGGCCGCTATAACGATATCCGCCACAGATTTCACAACAAAGGGATGTGTTGTAATGCCCGACCTTGCAGAATCTTTTACCAGCAAATTCGGTTTTAGCAGGATCTTTTCGTCCTTCTTTACAAGTGATTCAATCCCGCCAAAATATGAAAATGCTCTTTCGATATTTTTGGTCAGATATAGTTTGTCATAGTCAGGACATTTTATTATTATTACTCTGTTCATTTTATCACTATGTATAAGATCCATCGTAATTATTCAGGAGTACTGCTAACTCAA
>Ga0255424_1012_pt1 | contig 45939 bp, 42 predicted proteins | sample ANMaggSeSYBR02F3_FD_182670 | JGI IMG/M metagenome (GOLD analysis project Ga0255424, IMG submission 182670) | Sediment cell enrichment communities from methane seep in Santa Monica Basin, California, United Staets - ANME aggregate JGI... | ecosystem: Environmental > Aquatic > Marine > Cold seeps >... | reverse complement strand
GCCAAAACGTGCAAGTGTGTCCCAGTCCAGTGCAGAATCTTCCTTGGTCGGGTCTTCATGGCCTGTGATGAATGTAACCATGCTGGCGTGGTCCCTGTGTGTCACCGGAATGCCTGCATAGGCAGGAGCTGCAATGGCTGAGGTGATACCTGGCACGACTTCCACTTTGATGCCATGGCTTACCAGTACCTGCGCTTCCTCACCGCCCCGGCCGAACACATAGGGGTCGCCGCCTTTTAACCTGACTACTTTTTTACCCTCTTTGGCCTTATCTACCAATGCCTGGTTTATCTGCTCCTGTTTGAGGGTGTGGCTGCCTGCATATTTGCCGGCATCTATCTTCTCTGTCCTTTCTGGAATGCTTGACAGTATCTGCTCGCCGGGAAGCTGGTCGTATACTACAACGTCGGCTTCGTCTATTAGCCTGCGCGCTTTTAGTGTGAGGAGTTCGGGGTCTCCGGGACCGCTGCCTACGAGATATACCTTGCCGGGTTTTGTGCTGTTCATGGGATTGTCTCCGTTGTTAGATGGGAATTATGGTTTTCTTATGGTTATGGAAGTATGATATAATTTCCTGATGGGGAGGTGAATGGGTTTTTTATTTATGGGCCTGTGGTACTTTAGGAAGGGGGTGTGATGGTTTGATGCCTGGGTGCGGTGGGCAAAGAGCTTATGGTCTGGCTGCTGGTGCACAGGGCTGTGGATGCTGTGGGGCTGGGTGTGGAGATTGCGAAAAGGGTGAGGGAAGGAGAGTAAGCTGTTAGGGGATAATACTTTCACCGCACTTTTGCTATTCATTTTTATTTTACAACTTCATCTTCATTCAGTATGTCAAATAAGTTGAGGCACGACAAGCACACGGTATCGCTACTTACAGACCATCTGGTGTTTTCTCCCAAATATAGGGTAAGGTGTTGGTGGGCGATGTAGGGATGGTGGCTGAGGCGATTATAAGAAAGACGTGTAAGGAACTTGATATAGAGATTATAGATATGGCGGTTAATCCAGATCATGTTCATATATTTCTGAAATATCCGCCAAAATATTCCGTAAGCTATATATCAAAGATGATCAAAGGTAGAAGTAGCAGGGTGCTCAGGAAGGAGTTTCCTCATTTGAAGGAATGGTGTGATGACCATCTCTGGGCTCCGAGTTGTTACCACGGCTCTGTGGGTAATGGCTGGGATGTGGTTGAGAAATATATCTCGGCACATAATACATACGAGCATAACAGGAGATAAATACGGAAAATCGGGTGGTGTCCTACAATAGACCGCATAACTTAAATATATCGCATTTTAGAGCAAATCACTATCGGATGATTACATCACTCAAATATTCAGAAGCCATTAAAATCGATATCGGTAACCCGAAATAACTGTTTGATTTAACATAACAGTTTATTATGCGGTCTAATTAAGGACACTGCCGAAAATCGCTTTATACAGGCCCGGTACATTTGTACGGGGTATACCGTCGTGACTGCGAGACGATGGCGTTTATGTGCATTCTCTCAGGCATAGCTTTGCTACACATCTACTTGAATGCGGTACTGACCTGCGGTATATCCAGGAGGTGTTGGGGTACAAGAGTTCAAAGACAACAGAAATCTATACGCATGTAAGTAACAGGGATATAGGGAAAATAAAAAGTCCGCTGGATAGCTTAAAGATAAAAGAAAGAGAGGAAAATGATTGACGATTATGGAGTTCGACCAGAGGGATGTATATGCGAACCTCGTTTGGATATATCGCTAAATTGTATGGATATGCGAAGTAAGTTCGGATATACATTGTTATCGCTAAGATTTTGTAGGGGAAAAATGATAAAAACTATAAATAGAGGGCTTTACTGTTTTATAGGAATGTAAAATAAAAAATGTAATTGGGGAAAATATATGAAACTAAAGCATTTTAGCATTAAGAACTTTCGTCGATTAGAAGACGTGCAAATAGACCTTGATGATAGCGAAACCGTTTTCGTTGGCCCCAACAACAGTGGCAAGACATCAGCAACCGTAATCTTTAGATATTTTTTAAAAGGAACCGAATTTAGAATCCATGACTTTTCTGTATCGAAGATTCAGGAAATTGATCATTTTGGCAGTGAAAAAGATAAAAAAGATTTGAGCTTGCCATCAATTGATTTGGATCTTTGGTTCAAAATCGATCCCGAAATTGAATTTGGGAGAGTCTTTTCACTTCTGCCCAACACTTTATCCGATTTAGATGAAGTGGGCATCAAAATAAGTTTTGCTGTAAAGCAAGATGACATTGATGGTCTTGTTTCTGCTTACGATGAAGCCAAATCCCTAAAAAAGGAAGGTGCTACTCGTGATGCATTTACACTATCTCGATTTTTAAGTATCAAAGGAAATCTAAAAAGATTCTTTCGCCTCCATTACTTTGTTTTAGAAAAAACAGATGCTGATCCAATGGTCTCAGCCCTTGAACCAACAGAGGCGGAACGCGTTCTATCCTCTCTTCTCCGAATAGACTTTGTAGATGCACAACGGAACATTGATGATCAAGAAGCCAGTCGTAGTAATCGTCTTTCGGCAGCTTTTGCGGCTTTTTACAAGCACAATTTGGAAGAGCCGACAATCAATGAAGCTGCTAGCCAGGTCATTGATGAAAATAATCAGAACCTATCGGCTCACTACGAGACAACTTTTAAGGATTTAATGGGGGTTATTTCCAGGTTAGGTGTTCCTTCCGTCAATGATCGTGGTTTAAAAATTGTATCCACCTTAAATCCAGAGGTTGCCCTAAAAGGCAATACGGAACTACTCTATGTTGACCCTTTACTTAATCATGAACTCCCGGAAGCCTATAATGGGCTTGGATTTAAGAACCTAATTTATATTGCCATTCAGGTGACTCATTACCATTTGCAATGGATTAATACGAAAATTAACCGGCCCATATGTCATTTTATATTTATTGAAGAACCAGAAGTTCATCTTCACGCACAGGTTCAGCAAACCTTTATTACGAACATTTGGAATGTCCTCAAGGAAAATGCCAATGAGGCAGGTGAAGAAGGTCTGATACCGCAACTTTGCGTCACAACTCATTCTTCTCATATATTAGACGCTGTTGAATTTCAGAAGGTTAGGTATTTTAAGCGATGTCAGACTAAAGGGGAATGTCCCAAAGAGGTAAAAACTCTTCATGCATCAACTGTCATGAGCCTCCAAGATTTTCAGCCTAAAAACACTTCGGATCAGGATGGAAAAGATAACAGTAATGAGACTCTGAAATTTCTCAAACAGTATTTGAAACTCACACATTGTGATCTTTTCTTTGCCGATGCCGCTGTCCTTGTTGAAGGTGTTGCTGAGAAGCTCCTGCTCCCAAAAATGGTTGAAAAGGAAGCAAAAGAGCTTAAATATTGTTATCTGACAGTTCTCGAAGTGGGCGGAGCTTATGCTCACCGCTTTGCAGAACTCTTTAAGTTTATCGGGATACCATACCTTATTATAACGGATTGTGATTCTGTTGATCCCAATAACTCCAGAAAATCATGCAGGGCAGATAAACTAGGTGCTAAGACATCTAACGCGTGCCTTAAGTTTTTCTATGATAAAGATATTACCGTTGAACAATTAAATAATAAAGTAGAAGCAGAACAGATTCTTGCTGATAGTTGTTGTTATCTGACCTTTCAAAAACCTGTATCTGTTGACGGATATCAAAAAGATAAAAAGATGCATGCTAGAACCTTCGAGGAAGCTTTTATCTACGAGAACTTGGACCTGTTTAAAGACGGAAAAGTTGCGACTTCTATAACACTCGAAGGTGATCACAATAAAGATCATGAACAAATTTACGAACTGGTAAAATCCGATAGTTTTAAAAAGGCAGAATTTGCTCTCGATATTGTTTTTTCTGAAGAAGAATGGAATGTGCCTCATTACATTAAGGTTGGATTGATTTGGCTCAAATCCAGACTTGGAAATCAGTTTGAAACGGTCCAGGAGGACACCTCAACCAATGAGCTCTAAACTAATCCCTACTAAGGCTGATAAAGAGATTCAGGAGTGCATTGATAAAAACCGGAGCTTTTCTGTCATCTCAGGCGCTGGTTCTGGAAAAACCCAATCTTTATTAACAGCACTCTCTTACATACGAGATTCAAAGGGTGGTGATCTCAGAAAAAACGACCGGAAGATCCTCTGCATCACCTACACTAATCGTGCGGTTAACGTGATATTCAGTCGTCTCAATTTCGATGAAATTTTTTATGTTTCAACCCTTCATAGTTTTTTATGGACTGTCATTAAAAGGTTTTCAAATGATATTAGAAAGACCCTTATTGATCATCACATCCCAACTCAAATCGCTAAAAAACAGGAAGATGATAATGGAGGAAACAGCAAAACAGCAGTCGCCGCAAGGCAGAAGATTGTTTCGTTACACGAGGATATGATATCCCTGCAAAAAGTACCTGGCTTCTCTTACAGTGAAAACTCAACATTCAGTAACTATAGCGAAGGGCAGCTTAGTCATGCTGATATTATAGCCATAGCCGGACATCTAATCACAAACAATGTGATCCTTCAGAAAATTATGGGCCAAAAGTATCCCTATGTTTTTGTAGATGAAGCACAGGATACTTTTCCTGAGATTGTAACAGCACTTAATACCCTTTGCTCGGGGAGCGACTTGCCCATTGTTGGATATTTTGGTGATCCTGTCCAACAAATCTACGATAAACGTGCCGGAGATTTCACAGGGCCAGAAGGATTCAAACTAATAAAGAAAGAAGAAAACTTCAGATGTTCTAAAACTGTTGTCAATCTTCTGAATGCATTTAGAAAAGACATTCAACAGGTCCCAGCCGGTGATGCCTCAAAGCTTGAAGGAAGTGTGGAGATCAGGCTCGTTGCTGCAGAGCAGCCAGAAGGCCCAAGAAAGCGATACACAGACGATCAAATTGAAAGGGCTTCAGCAAAGTTTAACGATATCCTTAAAATCTGGGGCCTTCATGAGAATGAGCAAACCAAGTATTTATTTTTAGTCAGACAAATGATTGCTAAACGTCTTGGATTTGAAACTCTCCAAAAATTATTCACCGGATTATATGCTTCGACACGCGCTCAAGAGGACTATGAGTCTGGAGAACACTTTTTGTTGAAACCATTCATCAAAGTGATATCCCCTTTGCTGATTGCTCACAGGACCAATAATCAAAAGGAAGTTCTGGATATCCTAAGAAAATCAAGTCCGACATTTAATCCAAAAGGCAAAAATGCTAGTAATTCACTTCGAAAAATGAGGGATTTGGCTAATAGCCTTATTGAGGAACTATCGGAAAAATGGGAAAGTCATAACCTCCAGGAAATTTTATTGTTTTGTCAGGATAACGAAATCATCGAGGTCTCAGAGCGGCTTTATAGACACCTTGAAAGATCACCGCGAGATGAGGATTATAACAAGGATTTACACGAAACAGATAAGGAAGATTGGCTAGTCGATGAATTTTTTAAAATGCACACCAACGAAATCGAACCATATGCTGCCTTTATAAATGACAACACCCCATACAGTACTCAACACGGTGTGAAAGGTGAAGAATATAAAAATGTAGTTGTCGTTTATGATGATGTTGAGGCAGCATGGAACCTATATAGCTTCACAAAAATGCTTGTTCCAGAGATAGCAGGAGATCCAACGGAAGGTCAACTCGACAGGTCAATCAGGCTTGCTTATGTTTCCTTTTCAAGAGCCGTTGAAAATCTGCGCATTCTTTTATTTACACCAAACCCACAAGATACAAAAAGAATTCTAGTCAATAAATCATTGTTTGAGGAGGGGCAAATCATTATTGACTCTTTTGAATAAATTATTTTATGAGTATCATCAAAAGGAGGATAATAGAAAACCACCAAAATCCAACCGATAACAGCGAATATGCGGTTCCGCTCCGCTACACCCAAATTGGCCTTCGGCCAACTTCGCATATTCGCGGAACGTTATATGAACTCATAATCAAACCTCGCTGATTTTCACAAACATACGGATTTTTAAATCCAACACATTATTAGGGATTGTAAACACTGAAAGTTGCCACTCTCACTATTTTCGTGCCCATTTTTGCCGATAAAAACCAAAAAACAAAAAACGCTAAGAGGCTTCATGCACCCGCGCCAGGATGCCCCGTTTTTTAAGTTGTGCTATTTGGCCAGTACTCTCCGAACGCAGCACGCCCCTGTCTGTAAGGTGGAGCCCGGTATGAGGCTTTTTCCCGCACCAACACAAAAAGATTTACCAAATCCAAAGTGCGAAAAATACTAATGCTATAATGTATTATAATACACTATGACCACAATACAGGTAAGCAATGTCCTTCACAATGAACTAATCAAAAGAAAACTCTTTGACAGGGAAACATACGAAGAAGTTATCTGGGACCTGATAGAAGACACAAGAGAATTGAACGACCAGACAAAAAGAGATATCGAAAAAGCTCGTGATGAAATAAAAGCCGGAAAGGTCCACACACTTACACAGGTCAAGAAAGAGCTGGGATTATGACATACGGGATCATATTCTCAGATCATGCATTAAAACAATTAAAAAAACTGGAAAAAAACGTCCAGGAAAGAATTATTTCAACATTAGAACGAATAAAGATCCGGCCACAGGCCCATGTGACCAAGCTTGTTGGTGATCCCGGATACCGATTGCGGGTGGGTGACTATAGGGTTATTTTAGATATCGATGAGGGAAACCTGTTTATTCTTGTCATAAAGATCGGGCATAGGAAAAAGATATACAAATAATGGAAAAACGGGTTAATCCTTACGATTGCCGGATTTGCTAAGTTCCCTATAGATTCTCTATCGCTTCCACTTCGATGCTGTCGCGCACCAGCACCTGGTTTATCTGCTCCTGTTTGAGGGTGTGGCTGCCTGCATATTTACCGGCATCTATCTTCTCTATCCCTTCTGGTATGCTTGATAGTATCTGCTCGCCTGGAAGCTGGTCGTATACCACAACGTCGGCTTCGTCTATTAGCCTGCGCGCTTTTAATGTCAGGAGTTCGGGGTCTCCGGGACCACTGCCTACGAGATATACCTTGCCGGGTTTTTTGCTGTTCATGGGATTGTCTCCGTTATTTAGTGGGAATTATGGTTTTCTTATGGTTATGGAAGTATGATATAATTTCTTGATGGGGAAGTGATTGGGTTCTTATTGAGGGTTAAGAAAATGGGGTAAGTCAAACGTTGCGCTGGCACACCCAACCGCAGCAGAGCTGCGGGCAATAATTGTTAATATCAACAAAAAAAATCAAGAGGGAACAAGTAGGAGGATGAAAAAATGCCATTCGTATCAGGAAATATGAAATTTTTTACGAATAAAAATTCGCAGGGTGGTGCGGTCACTACCCCCAACTTATGATTCTGGCAGCCCCACGGTCCTGACCCCATGACCGGGACGCGGGGCATGCAGGGTGGTTGGTTATGCAGCTCACATTCTGTTTTGTGATGTGTTGACTGCTTTTTGGGTGTATGCGTGCCAGCTCCCTTCACTTTCGTTTAAAGAACAGCCAGTTCTTGTTCAACCACCGAATCCGGTCTTGATAAGCGCATACCTGCCCTGCATTTTGTTGCCTGATAGTTCGAACAGTATCTTTTCGTTCTCCCTGAACTCTTTGACCACAAGCCCGCCCCGATCCCAGAGTGTTATTGCATGATGAATATTGGCGTTGTTAGGCGATTGAACGCACATTTTTGGTAGCATGATTGGGAAATGTTTAAATTGTGAAAAATTAATGGTGTATATAATGACTGCAATTGCATTTGAATCAAAGCATGATACGATTACGATACCAAGGGATCTTTTTGAAGATATGCTTTCATCGTACCATAAAATGGATCAGATAATGGCAACTTTGGAAGTGTCATTGGACACTGAAACAATGAATTCGATCAAAAGAAGCAAGGAAGACATAGAAAATGGGGATTTTATGGATTGTTCTTTTGATGAAATTGATGACGTGTTAGCATAAAAATGGCATACAAAGCACGTCTTCCCAACAGTTTCCGAAAAGAAACAAAAAAACTACCCGGAAATATCAAGTTAAAAGTGATAAAAGAGATTAAAACGATCTCCATTATTCGGCATCTGTACATCGATATTCTTCACGTCCACCTCGCCTGATATAAGCTTCGGCAGCAGCAGGTTGCGGGTGCGACATAAATTTCTAATGCATCCAAATCATTTCGATTAAGGGTAGGTACACCAGCCCCTGAATTAAATCGTTTAAGATCTAGCGTTTGCAAGTAATAATAAACGTAAAGTGGAAGGTTATTTTTGAAATTCTTGACCCACAACGTAGTATTGTGTAGCCAATAATTCTCATTAATGTACTGAATAAAACCCAATGAACCACTTCTTCCAGTTACAACACCTGGGGGCTCGATTTTGTATTCATTATGACATCCTATAAATGATGTGGAGCCAACCACAGGATAAGGGCCACCACACATATTTTTCATTGTAAGATCAAATCCTCTTTGTAATGCGATAAATTCTTTAAAGAAGATATGTTTTAATTGATTCGTCACTCCACCCCCTCCAGCTTCTTTGCTACCTCGTCAACCTCTCTGATAAGCTCATCTTCGGTGGGTAGGTATAATTTATATTTCGAAGCGAATATCTGTGTATTGTTCTCAGGGAGGGTGTAACGGGCTATGGTTTCTTTCTTATCGTGGCAGAGAATAATGCCAATCGTTCGTTCTTCATCCTTCGACCGAACCTCCCGGTCAAAATAATTCACATACATCTGCATCTGACCCAAATCCTGATGTCTAAGCTTCCCGATTTTCAGATCTATCAACACAAAACAATGGATCAGGCGGTAGTAAAAGACAAGATCCACATAGAAATGCTCCGCATCCAGTGTCATACGTTTTTGACGAGCAACAAAAGTAAAACCTTTTCCAAGCTCCAGCAAAAAACTTTGCAGATTATCAATAAGTGCAATCTCAAGCTCTTTCTTGGTATAAGCTGCCTGCTCATGCAATCCCAGAAATTCCAGAACATACGGATCTTTTATCAGATCACGGGGAGACTCAAGGATTTGCCCCTGTTCACCTAGAGCCTTCACTTGCATCTTATCCCTGCTCAGTGCCAGACGCTCGAAAAGCAGGGAATTGATCTGTCTATCAAGTTCCCGAACAGACCAGTTTTCAACTTCAGCTTCTTTTAAGTAGAACTCGCGAGCCGGTTCATTTTCCAGACGCATAAGCAGAGTATAATGTGACCAACTTAATTTGGCAGACAGTGTCTGCCGATTTTTAAAGGTGAGATAAAAAGTCCTCATGTTCCTAAGATTGCGAACTGAAAATCCTCTGCCAAACTCTGTTTATCTTCCTCCCTCTCCTTCTTCTCCAAGCCTGCTCATGGCGGCAGCCACCATAATGGGCAGCGTGATAGTAGCATCACCGTACACGGTCATGGCCTTTGCATCCTCTCCAACCTTGCCCCAGGACTGGGCCTCATCCAGGGTGGCACCGCTAAGTCCACCCGAGTCCGGCCGGTCCGTGGTCAATTGGATGGCATAATCAAAATCCTTTGGTGTGACCAGCATGCTTTGCAGGATATAGTTCTTTGGCACGCCGCCGCCTATAAGCACTGCACCGGCCCGCTTTGCCTCATAGCAGATATCCATGAACTCACGCATATCAGCAAAGGCATCCACTACCAATTTCCCTGCCTGCTTGAACAACCAGGCCTGTAGTCCCACAATCGAATCCTGTACTGCCGGGCAGTAGATGGGAATGCCTGCATCAAAAGCGCTTTTTAATATGGAATCTTTATCCTCCAGCCGGCTGCCAATGTGGGTAAGCAGTTCCCTGATAGAAATGGTCTGGTTCTCAAGTTGTGAATAAACCGACTGCAGGAACTCCTCCAGGTCAGTGAAATGCTCCTCTGGCAGGAACACATCATATATCCTGTTCACCTGGTCATGTTTCAACTGGATGTCATTCACCTGGTCAGACCCTTTGTAGTGGTGCAGCCCCAGGCTTTCGATAATATCATGGACCAGGTTGGCACCAGTGGTCACCAGTACATCGATGTGGCCGTCCCTGATAAGCCCGCTGACGATATTTCGCATACCTGCCGGCACCATGGCTCCAGCCAGTCCGAAGAACCTGGTACATTCAGCATCCTCCAGCATGGCAGTGTAGATGTCCACGGCTTCTGCCAGCCTGCCGGCACCGAAAGCACAACCGCTCATCTGGTCGATCAGTTGGTCTACTGACATATTCGGGGTAATGGCAGCGTGGCGGATGGGTTGTTCGAGCTTGCTGAGTTTGTTATGTTGGTTCATGGAAGATCCTATCAACTCAATATAATGATAGTCTATGCTTATATTTACCTATCCTCAGTTTTCCTAAGTTTTATATAATCTTGTTACACTATGGTTGTCGATACATAACGGAAATACCATATTATTGTATCCATTTCAAAAAGTATGGCAAAGTGCAAAATTAATATAGACACAGATTTCACAGATTACACTGATTTTCACAACAACTATTAATCTGAGTAATCAGTGAAATCTGTGTCTCAAAATTCCGAGCAATATGGTCAATTACCATTTAATTTGAAAGGGATACATATTATTCATATATACCATGTTCATTACAACCAATATTCCCTTTCGCCGGAGCGATCATTAAATGGACTTTAACTATAATCCCAAACAAATCGAACCAAAATGGCAGCAGCGCTGGGAAGAATCAGGCGCTTTCAAAGTAACAGAAGACCCATCCAGGCCAAAATACTACTGCCTTGAGATGTACCCGTACCCATCAGCCACTCTGCACATGGGACATTTGCGTAATTATTCCATTGGTGACAGCATTGCAAGGTTTAAAAGGATGCAGGGCTACAATGTGCTCTATCCAATGGGCTACGATGCCTTCGGCCTGCCTGCAGAGAATGCAGCCATTAAGCAGAAGATAGACCCGGAAACCTGGACCCGCAGCAATATCGAGTCAATCAAGGCCCAGCAGCAGGAAATGGGGCTGTCATACGACTGGTCAAGGCAGATACAGAGCCTTGATGCGGACTACTACAAATGGAACCAGTGGATATTCCTTAAACTGTATGAACGGGGCCTGACACTCAGGGAGAGCGCCATCATCAACTGGTGTCCCGATTGCAACACCGTACTTGCCAACGAGCAGGTCATTAGCGGCAGATGCTGGCGGTGCTCATCAGTGGTTGAGCAGAAGGAGTTGAAGCAGTGGTTCTTCAGGATAACCGACTATGCCGATGAACTCCTGTCTGACCTGGACGGACTTGACTGGCCTGAATCTGTCAAGCTGATGCAGCGCAACTGGATAGGACGCAGCGAAGGGACCATTATCAATTTCAACATTGAAGATACGGGCGAGATCATTCCTATATTCACAACCAGGCCCGATACCGTGTTCGGGGTCACGTTCATGGTATTTGCACCCGAGCACCCCCTGATAAAAGAATGGGTAAAAGGTACAAATTACCAGGCACCGTTCGAGGATTTCCTTGCCGAGGTGCAGCAGGAAGATAAGTTCCAGCGCATAGCCGCAGACAGGGACAAGAAGGGATTATTCATTGGGAAGTACGCTGTAAACCCGCTGACAGGTGAGAAAATATCAGTATTTGTTGGCAATTTCGTTATCTACGAATATGGCGGTGGAGCTGTGATGGCAGTGCCCGGCCACGACCAGCGCGACTTCGAGTTTGCAAAGGTATATGATATTCCCATCAAAGTAGTGATCCAGCCAGAGGACAGGGAACTTGATGCCTATGAGATGACCGAAGCTTTTATTGACGACGGGGTACTGGTCAACAGTCGCGAGTTCGACGGCATGAACAACCGTGATGCCATAACCAAAATAAGCGACAAACTGGAAAGTATGGACCTGGGCAGGCGTACTGTCAATTACAAACTAAGGGACTGGCTCATATCAAGGCAGCGCTACTGGGGCACACCCATCCCCATCATCTACTGCGACAACTGCGGCACCGTGCCCGTACCTATCAAGGACCTGCCTGTCAGCCTGCCAAAGGATGTGGAATTCACAGGCAGCGGCAACCCGCTGGCCACTTCACAGACCTTTATCGATACCACATGTCCAACATGCGGCAGGGCTGCCCGCAGGGAGACTGACACCATGGATACCTTTGTGGACTCATCCTGGTATTTCTTCAAATACTGCAGTCCCCATTCAGAAGATGTCCCGTTTGACAGGGAAGCCGCATCATACTGGTTGCCTGTAGACCAGTATATCGGAGGCATCGAACACGCCATCCTGCACCTGCTGTATGCCAGGTTCTTTACAAAGGCACTGAAGGATATCGGTCTGACAGATGTAAAAGAACCCTTTGCAAGGCTGCTGACCCAGGGCATGGTGAACAAGGAAGCACCTTATTGCGAGCAGTGCAGCAGGTTTTTATCCCCTGAAAATTTTGAGGGAGATTCGTGCAGTGCCTGCGGCAGTAAATATATTATTAAGAGTGCAAAGATGTCCAAAAGCCTGGGTAATGTGGTAGACCCACAGGTACTTATGGAAAAGTATGGTGCCGATGCTTCACGCTTCTTCATCCTGTTCGGCTCGAACCCTGAGCGGGAACTGGAATGGTCTGATACTGGCATTGATAGCATCCATAAATTCCTTGAAAAGACCTTCCGCCTGCTGGTGGAACCGCCTGGTTCAGTAAAGGATACAACAGATGCCAGTGATGATCACATCAATTTCATAATAAACAGCACCATAAAGGGCGCAACCGGGACCTTTGAGGACCTGAAACTCAAGGATGCCATCAACTATATTATGAAGCTTGTCGATGAACTGTCTGATTATGCCCGCTCACCTGTCAATATGGAACTCTATGACCAGGGCAGGAGGGCTATTACAATGCTATTGAGCCCTATTACCCCACATCTGTGCGAGGAAGTATGGGAGTTCACCGGACATGATGGTTTTATCGGCCAGACACGGTGGCCTGAATATGACACTGACGTGGTCAGCAAATCAAACGAGTTTAAATGGAACATGCTCCAGGACCTGATTGATGACATAAAGGAGATAATCAAGGTTGCCAGGATAACCTCGCCCAGGGTCATCAGGCTCGTTACGGCGGCAGGATGGAAGTTCGAACTTGCCGGTATTTTCAGGCAGGAATTTGCAAAGACCAAGGATCGGGGGCAGATCATGAAGGCCCTGATGTCCACTGACCTGAAGCGGTATGGCAAGCAGGTGAACCAGATACTGGGCAAATACATGGATGACCCTGCCCTGGCACCGTCTGTTGATATGGGGCAGGAGGAGGAACATAATTTCCTGAGAAGTGCAATACCAATATTTGAATCACACTTTGGCTGCAGGGTTGAACTATACCTGGAAGAGGACTCAAAAGAGAAAAAAGCAGCAAATGCCATGCCTGGCAGATCGGCGATAATGATCGATTAGGACCAGGGTTGGATGCAGGGAGACCGGTTGTAATACCGGTTCATTTTGCAAAGCATGCTTTCCTGCTCAGCCAGATTACGAACAATTAATTACTACACATACTAATATACTATATGAGAATAAATGCCAGAATCAGAGATAGAATTTGAAGTGAAAGCTCCTATAGAATCTGTATGGGGCCTGATGGCTGACCCGGAAATGAGTACTCACTGTATTCCCGGGCTGCTGTCATGTGAGATCACAGGACCCAATACCAACCTGTGGGTAATGGAGTTCCAGATAGGACCTATTATAAAAAGGATCGAGATGCGCAGTACAACTGTTGAACTGGACCCGCCATACCATGGGAAATGGGTGGGCAAGGCAAAGGGTATCAGGATGAGCGGTGAGATCGATCTTAAGGAGAATACTAATTCCAGTACCATTGTATCCTATAAATTGACGCTGAAACCAAAAAGCATTTTTTTGTTATCCATGTTATCTTTTATCGAGGAAAAACTAAAACGTGACGTTAAGCAGTACGCTGAGAATGTGAAGTACCATGTAGAAAAGAACATTTAATTTGAAGATAATACAGGTTATACCAGATTTCAGGTGGTTCCAGGATTTTGTTACGAAAGGCTCGGATCGAAGATGTGCCGCAGATCAGGCAGTTGATCAATATATATGCCAGACAGGAGCTCATGCTGCCGCGGGCCATGGGGGAACTGTATGAGCTGGTAAGGGATTTTTATGTTATCGAGGAGGATAACAAGATAATCGCCTGCTGTGCCCTGCATGTGACATGGGAGGATTATGCAGAGATATTGTCCCTGGCCGTTGCCCCGGATAAGACAAAAAAGGGATACGGTTCAAGGATACTTGAAGCCTGTCTCGGGGAGGTCCCGCAACTGGGGATCAGGCATGTGGTAACCCTGACCTATGTAAGTGAGTTTTTTAAGCACTATGGATTCAAAGTGGTGGACAAGTCTGTCCTCCCGCATAAACTGTGGAGCATGTGTGTGAATTGTCCGCGTTTCCCTGACTGCGATGAAATTGCGATGATGAAGAATATGGAATAACAATATCAAGTGGAATAAGAGGATAATTTAATAACATGGATTATACACAAGGAAAACTGGGCCGCGTTTTCGTTGCCCGTATCGATCACGAAGAAGACCTGCTGTCTGAACTGGAAGACCTGGCTGTAAGTGAGAATATCAGGTCGGCCTTCTTTTTCTTACTCGGTGCAACCGGCGGTGCCAATGTAGTAACCGGACCAAAAGAGAAATGTATACCACCAGAGGTTACCAGGACACAGGTCGACAATGCCAGTGAAATACTGGGGATGGGCAACATTTTCTGGGAGGATGACAAACCTAAGATACATATCCATGCATCAGCATGCAGTGGTAGTGATATTGTCATGGGTTGCTTTAGGGAGTTCACTGAGGTCTTCATGGTAATAGAGATTGTGATATTCGAGATAGAAGGTATCGTAACCGAGAGGGTGTTTGATGAATATATCGGTTTTTCACCTATAAGATTCTACAGGTGAAAAACACAACTGTTAGCGATATATTTTTATCATATCAGGGAATGTAGGTTGTACCTTCATGCCCAGGTGGCCTAGTCGGTTAGGGCGCCAGACTCATAGGGAAATTACAGAGAGCGTCTTATGGTCTCCTGAGAAATCTGGAGGTCACGGGTTCGGATCCCGTCCTGGGCATATTTTTTCATTTTTATTTCAATACAGGGTTGTACGACTGAGCCCTGGAAAAACCTCAATATCAAAAAGGATAAGTACATCATCACCAATAATTTATCAATCTTAAATAATTTAAAGGACAGGGAAGATGAAAAAGGAAAAGAAGTTTGGCACTCAATGTGTTCATGCAGGAGAAGCACCGGATCCTCTATTTGGAGCGCATACAACACCGATATATCAAACATCCACCTTTGTATTTGATAATGCTGAGCAAGGTGCTGTACGGTTTGCCGGCGAAGAAGAAGGATACACGTATACACGTGTAGGGCCAAACACGCCCACACATGCAGTTCTTGTAAAAAAGATCGCTGCTCTTGAAGGCGGTGAAACCGGACAAACCTTCTCATCTGGAATGGCTGCAATAACTGCCATTGCTCTTTCCCAGCTTAAATCTGGGGACCACCTTTTATCAGCTAATGTGGTCTACGGTGGTACATACGGATTATTCTCCTCAATTCTAACCAGATTCGGCATTGAAGTCAGTTTTATTGATATGTCAGATCTCGAAACCGTGAAGAAAAACTTAAGAAAAAATACAAAGGTCATCTTTTTAGAAACACCTGCTAATCCCACTATGATCGTTAGTGATATTAAAGAGATATGTAAATTGGCCAGGGATATTGATGCTCTTTCTATCGTTGATAACACATTTGCCACTCCCCGCTTCCAAAGACCATTACAATTGGGTGCGGACGTTGTTGTTCATAGTTGTACTAAATATATTGGTGGTCACGCAGATCTTATAGGTGGCGTTGTTATCGGAAAAAAAGAATTTATCAAAAGTATGGCATCTGTAGTTAATTATACCGGAGGAACAATGGGTCCACATGAAGCCTGGTTGTGTATTCGGGGATTGAAGACGCTGCATCTTAGAATGGAAAAGCACGCCAGCAATGCTATAAAAGTAGCAGAATTCTTAGAGGCACATCCCAAAATAGAGTGGGTCAGGTATCCCGGACTACCAAGTCATCCACAATATGAAATCGCCAAAAAGCAGATGAGTGGATTTAGTGGTATGATTTCTTTTGGAATTAAGGGGGGCATAGAAACTGGACAGAAACTTATGAACAACGTTGAATTATGTTCTTTAGCAGTTAGTCTCGGTGCAGTTGATACCCTGATCCAGCATCCTGCTTCTATGACTCACGCAAATATACCCATAGAAGTAAGAACCAAGACTGGAATAACCGATGACCTGGTGAGGATTTCCGTAGGTATAGAGGAGGCAGAAGACATAATTGCAGATCTAGATCAAGCTTTAATGAAACTATAGATGATACAATGATTCGATAGCAGAGTTATTATAAATCAACACTTCGCCCAATCCCTTGTCAACATAGACCTTCTTCGCAACTGTTTATTTCGGATGTAACTGTTGCATCTGTATTGTACAATCGTAAAGTATTATGCTTGTCTGATTTCAATAACAATTCATGTGTCATCGGTTAAGAGTAATATTGTTATAGAACACGGATTGCACGGATGACACGGATCCGCGCGGATACGAAAATAAATCCGTGAAAATCCGTCAAATCCATGTCGTCCGTGTTCGATTTAAATTAAATTGGAGAATCGTATGAAATCATTGGTCTTTTGGAAAATAATACATGCCGACTCTGTCAAACGCCTTAACCGATGACCAATGAATAACAATTGGAGAGGACACCATAACATGAAAATAACAGAGATAACCCCATTCCTTGAGAAGATAGCTCCGCCCGAACTGGCAGATGGATCGGACAGGGGCAGGATCGGCTTAATACTTGACCTGGATAATGAGATCAATAAGATTGCCACTGCCCTGGATGTTACCGACCATGTGCTGCAGGAGGCTGCTCTGGCCGGTGCTGACCTGCTGGTGGCCCACCATACCCTAATCTACGAACCTGTAAGCCAGATATCAAAAACCCTGGCTGATACCCTGAAGATAGCACTGGATAACGACATATCGATCTATGTGATGCATACCAACTATGACAGTGCGCCCGGTGGGGTCAATGACGTACTTGCAGAATTACTTGGACTATCAAATGTAAGAACTGCCGGCCTGGGCCGGATAGGAAATGTTGCCCCTACAGATACGGAAGAACTTGCAAGGTTTACAGCCAGGCAGCTGGATACCCATGTGACGTATATAGGGGATCATGAAATTGAGACTGTGATGGTCATGGGCGGTAGCGGACTTCGGAGCGAGTATATCGAGATGGCACTGGACGCGGGAGCTGATGCTTTTATTTCAGCTGAGATGCGTCACGATGTAATCCCGTATGCCAGATACATATCGCTAATAGATGCGACCCACTATGCAACTGAGAACCCGGCTATGTTAAAACTTGTTGAAAGGCTGCCAGTTGAATCTGTATTTATCGACCACAGGCCGCAGGTACACGTGATCGCTTAATTTCCGGGCGTGTCCTGTAAAGCGTAGATTTACAGAAGTATCATTATGTGGTGGGACAAATTGCCTGATTTTAGTATGTCACTTATAGCCCCGACCACTCCACCGTAGGAATAAGATCCGAGGCATCCGCGGATTGGAGGTCGTTTTATAAATTATGTGTGAACGAAGGTGAAGTAGACAGGTGTTTCTTCGATAAACGCAACTTTGAATTGTAGTATTAAACACACATCACTTTTTAAAAAAATTATTGTTCATCTTTATGATATAAATCTAAAAAAACTATTTTTTCATCATTTTTTATGTATAAATATGATAACCTAAATGGTGGAATATAAATTTCCCTGATACCTTTTCTACTGTATCTCATAGGTTTGCCAATTTCTGGCGAGTCGATAATTTTAAGAATCTTCTTTTTGATTTTAATTTTCAATGACTGATCCTTAATCTTCCGAACCTTCTTTTCAAATGAAGGAACATGAGCAATTGTTACCATTTTTCAATTTCGTTCGTGAAGCTTTTATCATCCATTTCTTTATAATGCCTTTTTTCATATTTTTTTAATGCGTCTTCAGTTCTTTTAGCAAAAATAAGATCATCTTCAAAATTTTTATTAAAATCGCTTGCTTTTTTCAGGATTAATTGTTCTTCGTTCTTGATTATAACAAGTTTTTCCCCTATATTGAAATTTTTTCTCATTTCTGAAGGAATTACTATCTGCCCTTTTGAACTGAGTCTTGTTATTGCGATATCAATCATACTAATCACCATGTAAGATTGGTCTTACAAATATATAAATCTTTAGAGGTTTTATTTGAGACTTTTTAATTTATAAAACACAAAAGTATTTTCAACAACTATCTCCAGCCCGCCAAGGTCACGGTTGAGAACGGAAATAAAAAAAGATCGTAAAAAAATACACATATCAAGCGTGGACCGCATAATAAATTCGGCATATCTTTTCCACATTATCGCTGAAATATAAAGGTAACCAAACTAAACCAGCACATTACAAGCATTATTAAGCATGGATGATTATAAGCACTTATGCTTATACGCACAGGTGCTTACAAATGATCGATACACAAACACCGGTAACAGGAGATGAGTTTTTCAACCGTTCTGAAATACTTGAACGGCTGCTCAGTACCGGGCGGAATTATGCACTCATTGGACTTCGAAAATCAGGTAAGACCTCGATACTTTATGAATTTGAAAAGCGCTTGAAAAAGCCGGATACAACACCGGTACACATATATCTGTTATTCAGCGAGACCGAGCGTTCTTTTTTGACCAAGTACGCTGCTGCTGTGCTGTATTCATATTTGGGGCAAAACTCAGGCACTGGATCAGCAACCATCGAACCCCGTGAGAATCTCAATGACCTTATTGTGAAAACCATCGAACGTCTGCCTGCACTTGCATCTGATCTCATAGCAGTGCTAAATGAACTGGACAAAAAGGCCGATACAGGTATCGCAAGTCGAATACTCGATCTGCCCTATCTGCTTAGCAGGCACACAGGGAACACATCGATCATAATACTGGATGAATTCCAGGTGGTGCAGAATTTCAATATCGACATGATCGATCTACTCAGGCAAAAGATACAAACACAACGCGGTGTTTTCTATGTTGTTGCAGGTTCAGCTATTGGAATGATGCAGGGAATACTTACCAGCAGTGCATCGCCGTTGTTCGGGCATTTTGAGATCTTATCGGTCGGATCGTTCGATTACAACTGGAGCAGGTGTTTTGTAACCACGCACCTGAACAGAAGCGGATTTGTTATCGGTGAAAAATTATTGAATTTTCTTATAGCTGCAAGTAGTGGTTTTCCATATTATCTTGCTGTACTCGCTGACCGCATTATCGAATACTGCCACGCCAATTCGCTAAAGCAGGTCAATCAAAAAGCTATAATCCATGCATTTGACAGTGATGTGTTCGATACCAACGGAAAGATATTTGTGTATTTCACAGACTCGCTTGAAAATACCTTCCAGCGGAGAAACATAGGATTCCACATCGAGATTTTAAAAGCCATAGCATCCGGCAGCACAAAACAGTCGCAAATAGCCAGATACACAACAAAGATGCCGCAGGAATTGTCACGCCCTTTACGTTTTCTTGAACAGGCCGGTTTGGTAACCAGAAATGGAATGGAATATTTCATCACGGACCCGATGCTTAAAACATGGCTCTCTGCAGCATATCCCCTGCAGATGGAACTCTCTTTCATAAAAGACGGAAAACGGCTGGATGCGTTTGACAGGAAGATCGAGGAAATGATCACCACATACAGGGGAGAACTTGGGAAAGGAAGCGAATCAAGGGTGAGGGAGTTGTTCAGGGATTTCGGAGGACTGGAACTACACCACACTAAGCTGCCGAAGTTTATCGAAGTCGAGCAGCGGGTCATAAATGGCAATGAATTTGACATTGTTGCAAGATATGGTGAACACTACTGGATAGCAGAAGTGAAGTCAGGAAACATAACTGCAGCCGATATAAACAGATTTGTTAAGAAATTGGGCGAAGTTGGATATACAATTGACAGTACTCTTGTAGTTGCCCTCGCAGGAATTGACACGAAGGCACTGCGAGTCGCAGAAGAGAACAACATACGGGTGTGGGATTGCGATGATGTGAATTTTTTGATGAAACTTTGTGGTAAGTTTCCTATCTTAGTTTGAAGTCACGAACCTCGGATTGCTTCGCAAAATCCGGGCATCGAAATGATGTTTGGGATTAAGATTCGTGAATTACTTCACCTTTAGCAATAAGGTCATCAAGAATCTTAATAGCCTGTGGAGAGCTATCCGCAGGTCCAAAATTTGTGGGCATAGTACCTGCTTTGGTGGTTCCTGGGCCAAGGATAAATACTTGCTCATCGACACGCAAATTTCTATCGTGAAAATCAGTTCGATCTAATTGAATTAGCTTATAGTCATTAAATTCTTGGCAGCATAAATCAGAAACACGATTTATTTTATTCACGCCAAATCCATCCCTTCTATTATGACCTTTTGTAGTTACAAGTCGTATCGAAGTTGATCGATCTAAATTTCTCAAATATAATGAGAAAAAATCTAAATTCAAATAACGGTCAAAATAATGAAGATGCTGACGCACATTAGCTATACAATCCAACATACATAAGTATGTGGTAAATGGAGTATTTGCTTGAAAGATTTTTGGTTGCCAATCTATTGGAATACGATCCACTTTTTCAATGAATTCTGATTTCATATTTTCAAAATCTTGAATAAACATTTTGTGGAGTTCATTAATGCTTTTCTGATTTATTATTTCATCAAGATTTCTATATTTAATACTAAACCTTTCCTGAACATGCGAAATATCATTTTGTTCTGTGGCGAATCTTACATCATTGAAAGTCGCAAAATCGTTTACTCGAGCTCTAAATAGAGAGTCACATGAATATACCTTTGCAAAAGCTATTCGGTATTCTCCAACTTCAGGTACTGATTGACTCTGAGCAAGTTCGCTATAAGGCTGAATCAATATGCCAAATTCCACAATCAATCGATTCTTTTGATAAGGTTTATCAGGATTCATTATCTACACTCAATTAATCTTTATGTTTCTAATTACCTGCTACTTTAACAGCTATTAATTTTACCAAAGGTCGTCCCTTATTTATTTAAAGCACTCAATTGAGATTTGAAAAGTAATTCTAGCTACTCTGTACCTCGGTTTGCATAATTTAAATCGTATTTTTACAAATCTTATTCATTAATCCGAGTATGAATCCCCAATTCTGCAGTCACTGATGGTATACTCCGTACAAATACCTGGCCTGTATATGGCGATTATTCCGTATTTACTTCCTGTTATGCTCATATGTATTATGTGCCGAGATATTCTTCTCAACCACGTCCCAGCCAGCGCCCACAGAGCCATGGTAGCAGCTTGGAGCACATAGATGGTCACTGCCCCATTCCTTCAAATGAGGAAATTCTTTCCTGAGCACTATGCTACTTCTACCTTTGATCATCTTCGACATATAACTTACGGAATATTTTGACGGGTATTTGATAAATATATGTACATGGTCCGGGTTTACTGCCCCTCTCCTCCAACCCCCTCGCAATCTCCACACCCATCCTAGCAGCATCCACGGCCCTGCGCGCCAGCAGCCAGATTTCTATGATAATATTACTGCTTTTTACGACATAACTGGATTATGGGACTGTGCCGACTACATCAATAGTTTTATACAACATTACACACCACCCTGAGAGCTAGATACCCATGAGCAGCAAGTATGATTATAAAACACTGGGCTTGATAGCAGGTCTTGAGATCCACCAGCAGCTTAACACGAAAGAGAAACTGTTCTGCGGCTGCCCGACAACATTAAGAGATGTAGAGGATTCCAACTTTGAGTTCTTCAGGTACCTGCGTCCCACCCGCAGCGAGATGGGAGAGGTAGACCGGGCCGCGGCCGAAGAGGCCATGCTGACAAAACAATTCATTTACAAAGCCTATGATACTACATGCCTGGTAGAAAATGACGAGGAACCGCCCAGGGAGTTGAACCTAGAGGCACTTAACCTCACACTACAGATAGCTAAACTCATAAACATGGACCCGTTCGATGAGGTCTTTACAATGCGTAAGATCGTTATAGACGGTTCCAATACATCCGGATTCCAGCGTACTGCCCTGGTATCCACAGACGGGTACATTGAGACCACCCAGGGAAAGGTGGGTGTCGGTGTACTGTGCCTTGAAGAAGATGCTGCCCAGAGGGTGGAAAACAAGGTGGACAGTGTAATATATTCACTTGACAGACAGGGTATTCCACTTGTAGAGATCGGGACCGACCCTGATATTGTATCACCTGCCCATGCCAGGGAAGTGGCAGAGACCATAGGCATGCTGCTGCGCTCCACAGGCAGGGTCAAGCGCGGCCTGGGAACCATCAGGCAGGACGTGAACATCTCCATTGCCAGGGGCGCACGGGTAGAGATCAAGGGTGTACAGGCCCTGGATCTTATCGAGACCATTGTGGAGCAGGAAGTGGAACGGCAGGTGAACCTGCTTGACATTATGGAAAAACTGCAATCCGTTAATGCTTCGGTTCCCGGGGATATTGTCAATGTCACACAACTGTTCACCCAAACCCAGTCAAAGGTCATTAAGAAAGCACTGAAGCACGGTATTGTACTGGCATTGAACCTGCCGGGTTTTGCAGGGCAAGTGGGCCGCGAGATACAGCCAGCGCGAAGGCTGGGTACCGAGTTCTCAGACTATGCCAAGAAATCAGGTGTTGGCGGAATATTCCATACAGATGAACTGCCTGCATACGGCATAACCGATCAGGAAGTGGATACCGTGCGCGAGGCAGTAGGTGCCGGGGACGGGGACTGTGTTATATTAGTTGCAGACCTGGAAGACAGGGCACAGGGTGCCCTGCAAATGGTGGTCGAGCGGGCACGTTTAGCACTGGAGGGCATTCCCGAAGAGACAAGGAGGGGACTGCCTGACGGTAACTCTGCATATATGAGACCTCTGCCCGGGGCGGCCAGGATGTATCCCGAGACTGATGTGCCGTCTGTAGTTGTAACCAGGGATATGCTGGATTCGATTGAACTGCCTGAGCTATTACCGGAACGGAAAGCCAGGTACATGGAAGAATTGGGACTGAACGAAGAACTGGCTGGAATTGTGGCTTCGAAACATTTAGAATTATTTGAATTAATTATAGCAGAAGTGCCAGGTATTGATCCAACACTGGTTGCAAGTACACTTGTGAATACTCTTACTAAACTTAGACGGGAAAGCCTTAGACCGGAAAGCGAATTGACTCATGAATTTGATATAGATAAAGTAGAGCCTCCTCATTATGTTGAAGTTTTCAAATTATTCGTTTCTGGCGGTGCTGCAAAAGAAGTAATACCTGATCTGTTGATCGAAATTGCACAACACCCGGAAATGGATGTTGATGATGTTGCAAAAAATATGGGTTTGGGACAGAAACGCATTGAAGACATTGAACGACATGTGGAAAATATCATAGATCAACGGATTGATTTTGTAAAAGAACGAGGTCTTGCTGCCGTCGGACCGTTAATGGGAGAGGTCATGAAGGAATTCAGAGGCAGTGTGGATGGGAAAGTCCTCAGCGCCCTTCTCAAAGAGAAGATTGAAGCACAACTAAACTCAATGAAATAATTTCTAAATTAAATGCAGTAATTTTCAATGACAATCGTTCGCTTTTTAATGTATTATCGTTATATTTATGTATTGATTGTATCAATGTAGTACCAAAAATATATGCACTTATATACTACTAAAGAATTAACAGTGACTTGTATATAGTGCATTGCGGTTGTGCTTAGGATATGTACATTATTATTCAGCTATATAACCATACTAGTAAACCTATACAAGAGGAGAGATAAATGTCAGTTTTTATTGAAATTAAGGACTTATCGGTAGGCTTTGATGATGTTGATGTATTGAAAAATATAAATCTGACGATCAATGAAGGCGAAGCTATTGGAGTACTTGGAAAAAGCGGTTCAGGGAAATCAATCCTGATGCACGTCCTGAGAGGTGTTGAAAAATTCGATCGTATATCAGGACAGCTACTATACCATGTAGCCCGTTGCGAATCCTGCGGCCAGATCGAACCCGCAAGTCATGCAGGCAATTCCTGCAAAAAATGTGATAGTGAACTGAAAGAAATAGTTGCAGATTTTGTATCACTTCCACTCCACGATCCCGTCAGAAGAGACATAACCCGGCGGCTTGCTATTATGCTGCAGCGTACATTTGCACTATACGGCGATGACAGGGTCATAGTAAACGTGATGAATGCACTTAACGAGATCGGGGAAAAAGGGCCTTCAGCTATTCATAAAGCTGCCGACCTGCTGGATCAGGTAAACCTGTCTCACCGTATGATGCATATTGCCAGGGAGTTAAGCGGTGGTGAGAAACAGCGGGTAGTACTGGCAAGACAGCTTGTCAAGGATCCCATGATGCTACTGGCCGATGAACCTACAGGTACACTTGACCCGAAAACAGCCGAACTTGTTCATAATAGTATAATGAACTCTGTGAAGCAGTATAATATGTCCCTTATCATTACTTCACACTGGCCCCACGTTATTGAAGAGCTGTCAGATAAGGCAATACTCTTAGAAGATGGGAAGATAGTAGCCCAGGGTGATCCAAAAGAGGTTTGTTCCACATTCATGAAAGAAGCCTCTGTAATCGAGAAACATGATTATGCAGTGGGGGATTTAATTATCAAGGCTAAAGGCCTCAAGATGAAATATTTCTCACTTGATAGAGGTGTAGTCAATGCTGTAAATGATATAGACTTTGAGGTAAGGGAAGGAGAGATTTTCGGCCTGATAGGAGTAAGCGGCGCAGGCAAGACTACCACATCCAAGATAATAACAGGTCTGTTACAACCCACTACTGGTGATATACACATCAAGATAGGAGATGATTGGGTGGATATGACTGTATTGGGTCCACATGGTAAGGGAAGGGCCACCAAATATGTTGGTATGCTTCACCAGGAATACAGCCTGTATCCCCACAGGAACGTAGTGGATAACCTGACCGAGTCAATTGGTCTGGAACTGCCACACGAGCTTGGAGAACGCAAGGCTATCCAAACCCTGATGACTGCAGGATTTTCAGAGAGAAAAGCCACAGACATACTGCAAAAAATGCCGAATGAACTCAGTGAAGGTGAGAATCACAGGGTAGCGATGGCACAAGTATTAATGAAGGAGCCCAGGATACTGGTATTTGACGAACCCACAGGTACCATGGACCCTATTACAAAGATTGAGGTTTCTAAATCCATTCTACACGCAAGGGAAACATTGGGTGAGACTTTTGTTATTGTGTCCCATGATATGGATTTTGTTGCCGAGGTATGCGACAGGGCAGCACTTATGAGACTTGGCAAGATAGTAGATATCGGTGAAACTTCAGAGGTGCTGAGCCATCTGACAAGAGATGAAAGAGAAGAGGCACTTGAAGGGATATCTAAAGATTTATAGTTTGTTCACACAAATACGAATAATATTGGTAATCAGGGTGATTCTCCTGTAGCATCACCCAATAGTATTACTTATTATAGTACATTAGCATTATAGAGTAGCTGTTTCACATGGAGGAGGATTATTGACAAGCACTATCACTGTAGAACTGAACGAGGTCTCTGTTGAAATAGAAGAAGGGGCATCTCTTGGCGATCTTCTCACTAAAACACAAACTTCCTGCATTAGCAGGGCAACGATAGGCATTGTAAAAGGTGACGAAGAGAAAGAGGAACAGACCACTGAGTACAGTGTCCAGACAAACAAAGGCGAGTTCAAGATAGAGGTAGATCCTGAAAAACCTGAACTGGTGTCCACCTGGCTTAGTCAAATTGTAGGAAAACAATTACGTGCCCACTGGGCCACTATCGATGCATTGGCTTTTGGCCCCATTCCTACTAATATCACACCGGACAGGGGAACCTTTGATTATCAGAGATATGACCTGGTATTCGGGGCCGGGGGTTATGATGCAAAGAACACATATGTGGTGGTATCGAAGAACCGTCATACTGCGTCTCATGGTTCACCAGCGGACGGGGGTGTTTTTGCAAGGGTTATAAGCGGCAAGAATATAATTGCGAAACTGGAACAAGGGGACACGATCAACAAGATAGAGCCTGTCATACGGTGGGAAACACTAACTGATAAGATCACCACCACTGACATGAATACTCCTCTTGAAAATGGGATGAAGATATTCACCTACCTTTCAATAGAACTCAGGAAGGATTCACCTTATGGTTCTGAACATTTCCTTGGACTGATAGGTGACGGAATAATCAAAGTGGACGACATCTCCAGTTCCTACATAGTAGACAACCTATTAAATGGTGAAGATTGTCCCTTCGAGTCCCTGGATTCCAGGTCTGAAGGTGCTATTGCAGTGCGAAACAAGGGTTCGGGATTGGGACGTGTTTTTATTTATAAGGATGACCGGCCCAGTAGTGTGGTGCATTCGATCGTGGGAAACGTCAATAAGGGAATCCAGCTTATCAAGCTGGCAGAAAAAGGGAACAAACTGGAAGTAAGGGTCTCGCCTGAAAGGATCATGTTCCAGGGCATGACGATCGATGAGGCAAAAGCACTGGCAGAGCAAAAAGGACTTGAGATCACATTTGATGGTTATATGGCAGAGGATGCCATTGTTGTTGAACAACTGCCCTTTACCACAATGCAAATTATTGAAGCGAAAAAAGTTTCTGTGTTATGTATTCCACCCAAACAATTGTTACACATCAATTTTTATCAGGATAAGGCACCGATCACCATTGAATATTTCCAACATGCACTCAGGCTGAAGGATCGTCCGATAGCACCTTTGCCTGTACATTTCACATATGAGAATACTACTATTTTCAAGACAATTAAACGGGTAGAGGGATACAAGGAGATTATGCCTGAAAATACTCCAAAGGATGTGGTCCTGTCAGGTGAAGTTGGCGTGACCAACCAGGCGTCAAATCAGTACGGTCTGATCGGTACAAAATCCTTTGATGATAACCGGTATGGTCCCACTGGCGAGAAGTTCCATGCTACTAATATAATCGGAATTGTCCGGGATATTGAAAAACTGAATGGGGTCAAACAGGGAGATGTGATATATGTCACGGAGGTAGAAAAGGATGAACGATGATGATATTATAAGTAAAATGATAGTCCTGCACTCCACCTTTACCCTTCCCAGCGATCTTGTTATCAGGATATATGAAAGCAAGGCTGATATCACAGTAAAAGAGACTTGTTTTGGTCTTATTATCGAGGGAAAAAGGTCTGTAGTAGATGAAGTTGCCAGGGAGATGCGGACTCTTGACCCCAACCGGATATTTATTAAGGAAAGGGGTGTGCCGCCTGGCGATCCGCACCGGTGCAGGGTCGGGCGGGGAGGTGGACCCAAACCCGGGTTCCATCAGCATGAGCTTGAATTTCCGTTTTTGCCATATATCACATCAGCACTTGAAGAGATCGAGAGAGGGGAGGGCAAGGGAACGAAAATGACCAGGTCTTTACCCATACACATAGAAACATTCAAAGACATTATTGAAAAAGAGGTTGCACAGTCCAAATGAGGTTATCGAGATGGTTAAGGTTTTTATTTACCCCAGTAACAGTCTGATTTTATCAGACCTTATAGACAGGTTCGGTCATGAACCTCTTGCTGTAATGCGGGAGGTCGGGAAAAAAATCCGTACGGCAGGACTGGATTCGCCGCCAATTAATATTACACCCGAAGACCCGAAGATCGGACTGAAATATGCAGCCGTTGAAGTACCTTCCGGTGTAAGGGGCAGGATGGCGCTGCTTGGTCCATTGCTCGAGGAGGCCGAGGCAGCCGTTATTGTCATGGAGCCAGACATAGCCTTCGGATGTATGGGCTGCGCCCGCACTAATGAGCTTGTAAACTTTTTGGTCAGGACAAAGAATATACCCATACTGGAACTGGATTATCCCCGCACTGAAGAGGATGCAAAGGCATTTGTGCATCTGATACATGATTTTACAGACGGACTTGGAAAGGGGGATAAGTGATATGGCAAAAGAAAATCTTGTCAAGATCGCCCAGCTTTCCTGTGGTAGTGAATACAGTGGTATCCAGAAAGAGATAGATACTGCTGCCAATGTGGTTAATGCTGAAATCTTCTTCCCTGAGATATCCATAGAGGACATAAGGAATGTTGAGAATGATTTCGGGTTCAAGGTGGCAAGCCCTGATCTGAAATTGATGATAGCAAGGGCAAAATCAATTGTGGAAGGAAAGACCATGGCTGATGCCGTATTGATAGCTTCATGCTTCAGGTGTGCCGAAGGTGCCCTGGTGCGAAATGAGATTCGCAGGTATATTTATGCCAACTCGAAGATTCCTGTCATCAGTTATTCGTTTACTGAACGTACAACGTCAAGTACCCTACTTACCAGACTGGAAGCACTGACCACTACTGCCAGGCGTCGCAGCTTGCTTGCCAGGGAGAAGCAGGAAGGTTTGACCGCTGGCATTGATTCGGGGTCGACTACCACCAAGGCCGTGATAATGAAGGATGATGAGATCATAGGCACAGGTTGGGTTCCCACCATCAAGGTGGTGGAAAGTGCCAATGAGGCACTGGACAATGCCCTGGTTGAGGCGGGTATTACCAGGGATGAGATACAGGCCATAGGTGTTACCGGTTATGGAAGGTTCCTGCTGAACGAAGAGTTCAATGCAGACCTGGTTCAGGAAGAGATCACTGTCAACTCAAAAGGAGCGGTATATCTTGCCAACAGTCAGCATGGACCGTCCACTGTCATAGATATTGGAGGTATGGACAATAAGGCCATCGCTGTGCAGGATGGTATCCCTGGTATGTTCACTATGGGCGGTATTTGTGCCGGGGCATCAGGCCGATTCCTGGAGATGACATCAAAGCGACTGGGTGTGGATATTACAGAACTAGGTGATCTGGCTGTAAAGGGAATGCAGCAGAACGTGGAAATGAACAGTTACTGCATAGTGTTCGGCATACAGAGCCTGGTCAATTCCCTTGCAAAAGGTTCAGCCCAGGAGGATGTAGCAGCGGCTGCCTGTTACAGTGTAGTGGAACAGGTATATGAGCAGCAATTGCAGGAGATAGATGTTAAGGAACCACTGATCATGGTAGGCGGGTCATCGCTTATCGAGGGTGTACCCAAGGCCATGGAGGAACTGCTAAAGATCAAGGTTACGGTCCCACCTCATTCCCAGTACATCGGCGCTGTAGGTGCGGCATTACTGGTTTCAGGTTTTATTGATAAATAGACCCGCCGGGGAGTCATATAGATGGAAGATGATACAATAATCGTGGAATCACCAGAAGAAGTAGGTGCAGATATCTATAGGAGAGTGATAATAGATGTACTGTCCGACCTGGCGCTGGGCAGAGTTCTTTTAAAGGTCAGGGCTTTTGTGGATGTGACCGAACCCGTATTCATTTTCCTTGGTCTGCGCAAGAAAGGAATACCGTCTGTTAAAATTAGTGATTTCGCTGACCTGGAGATTGGCGGATACGGTAAATCTGAAGTGTTAATTTTCCTTCACAAGGAAGCTTATATACCTCAACTGCTGAATAAATTGTGGGAACGCTATGGCAGGGGCAATATCTCACAAGAGGAAAGAACGACGATCGTTGTGGAAACTCCGGATTATATGACTGAGGTTGATTTGCTTGGAGATATAGTGATTGATGAAAAAGTTCAGGAGATCAATGACAGGATCGTTGATGCAATGTTGAGGATCATTCCGGAGGGTTTCAGGGTCAGGTACCATCAACTGACAGATGAATATATTCTTTTCGTGGCTTCCGAGGATCCTATTAAACAGGATTGGAAGGACAAGGCTGTAAGTATGCGCGATCAATTGCTGCATGAGGTGGGGCTCAATGCTTGAACCAATGATGTATGAAGGTGGGGTCTATAAACATAACCTGATCGAAGAGCTGGTAGAGGATCTGGGTGGTTATATTCTCCAGAAGAATATAATGCAGACTGAAGTTGTCATCATAATGCTGGTTCCGATCAAGGATACCGGGCTTGTTGAGGATATGACAAAGAAATTGCTGGGTGTGTTAACTCGTGCACCTCTATCCGGCACAGAGATCGCTGTTGTGGCACCAACACTTGCATACCATCATTTGCCACACCCGGACTGTGATATTGCCGAGTTTTTGCGCCGCAAAGGTGCAAAGACCAATATGGTAGGGCTGGCTCGGGGCGTGGGCGCAAGGACGTGCCAGATATCTGCACATGAGCGTGAACTGATCAATGAGCATGATGTGGCAGTATATGTTTTTGGTAATTTCAAACACTGCATCACAGATAGCAAGCCAAAGTTGTTCGAAGGTATCGATATTCCCATAGTGGTAACAGGGGCTCCTGAGATAGATATTGCAGATATACCAAATGCGGATGTTTATGTGGCTAACCTGGGTCGTATTGCCCACAGGCTGCGAAAAGGGGAAGAGATGTTTGCCATGGACCGGGTGGTCGATGTTGTTGGAGAGATATTTGATAAGGAACGGGAAGAGATTGGTAAGGACTTGCTTTCTGTTATGCCACCAAGGGTGAAAAAAGAAATAGAGGACCAGGTGTCTGCGATCAATGAAGTATTGTCTCCTTTGCCTATTACACTTAGATTGAAAGGTTTAAAGGTCAAGCTGGATTTTGATGAGTTCCATGAGCAGGTCAGTGAAGTTTCATTTGTGGAAGGTGTCAAGTTGAAGGATATTGCTGATATCAGGCGTAGTAATATGAAAAATTTTATCCTGGTGGACATCAAGACAAAGAGCGAAACCGGGTTCTTGATATGAAACGGTTTTTCATGTTCTGATATTTTTTGTGATCAATGTATGAATTTGTATACTCAAGTTAGTCCGTCATAGGGGGGATTTTCTTGCTGCCTGTACTGCGTGAATATTGACAGCATATATATGTTAGCCCACCAATGACCAGCATAATGACCGATGACTCCAGGGTAGTAATAAAACTGGGTGGCAGCCTGATGGACTGTGCCTCCCCACTTATCAGGACGGTCAATGACGTAACCTGCCAGAACCTACAACCAATACTTATTATTCCAGGTGGGGCCGTATTCGCAGACAATGTGAGGAGTTTCCAGGAGATATCAGGTATTTCAGGGGATGCAGCACACTGGATGGCAATACTGGCCATGGAACAGTATGCCTATTACCTGTCAGACATCTCAGGCGTACCACTTACTAATGACCTGGAGATACACGAACCGGGTGTAAGTATTTTGTTGCCATACACAATATTACGTTATTACAACAGTGGCCTGGAACATTCATGGAACGTGACATCAGACACCATTTCGGCCTGGGTTGCACAAAGGACTAGCAGCATGCTGATAAAGGTCACAGATGTAGATGGTATTTACCTGGATGGTGAACTGGTGCAGCAGATATATGCCGGCGATCTGGCTGGCAGTGAGGAGACCTGTGTGGATAAGGAGCTGCCCGCTTTCCTTATGACACATGGAATGGATTGTATGGTGATAAACGGCAGGTACTTTGATAGAGTTATCGAAGTGTTGAAAGGCGGTGTTACCGGGGGCACATTGATATATGGCAGGAACAAGTTTTAAGTCAGTATGATCATACTAATACCGAAATCTAATAGGAGAATTAACAAGGATGACCCAGAAAGCAGAGTACTGTATTTCATGCGGAGTAAAACTTATCGAGAAAGGGTATGTGCGTTTCCCGTGCCCATCATGTGCCAGGGAAATTGGAAGATGTGCAATGTGCAGACACCAGAGTAACCCGTATACGTGTCCGGGATGCCAGTTCCAGGGACCCTGAGGTGAATAGTGTGGGCGAAGTAGCAGCTAAGATCAAGATCATGCCGGCTGGCGTGGAAACCGACCTTGATGCCCTGAAAGTGAGACTGGAAGCGGTCATACCTGAGGGTGTAAGACTCCACGGTTTTTCCGAGGAGCCCATAGCCTTTGGCCTGAAAGCCGTTATTGCCGTTGTCGTCGTGGGTGATATTGAGGGTGGTACCGATAAGGTGGAAGAGGCTTTTGCAGCAGTCGATGAAGTTGAAAGTGTTTCAGTTATCGAACTGGGGCGCCTGTAATATCAATTGACAACCAGTTACTGATTTATAGTCAAGAACATAATATCTTTGACATATATCCTAAACACTTTGCGCTCTTTGCGTTCTTTGCGGTGTATGATTTTGTTCACCGCAAAGAGCGCGAAGTCCGCAAAGATAGTTTGGATTGTCTGGTTTTTGACTATAACTGGATTTCGGGGCAGGAAAATGTCCCGATAATTTCTTTTTTGGGCTCGTAGATCAGGGGTAGATCGTCACGTTCGCAACGTGAAGGCCGCGGGTTCGAATCCCGCCGGGTCCATTGGATGTTCATTCCAATCGTCAGGTAAAATTCAAGGAAATGCTCACTTTATGCGCATTTTCTAAGCCTGCAGGAAAGTATATACTTTCCCATACGTCAATGAAACCCGGTAATGGATATAATGGTAGTTTTAACGATATATACCTGCAATACTTACATACCAAATGACCGAACAACGCAATAAAAGACAATTCAAACCCGGAAAGGATGTATCCATTCACTGGTGCCCGGACTGCAATCTCCCGCTTATCAGTATCGAGTGTGCACTATGTGGCTCAACAGGTGAGAGAATTGACCTGGGACCGCCCGGAGATGTGCGGTTCTGCTCACCTTATGAGTGCGGCATCCTGCTTGATATCCTGACTGCCCGCTACGGTATTGACCCGTTGGGTGAGCGTATCGTCCTGCTCAATAAAATTGGTGGTGAGGATAAGACCGACCAGGTAATAGTGGACGGGCTGGTGTTTGGGATACTGCGCTTTGACCTGAAAATCCTGGACTGGCTGTTTGACCTTTCAATGGATGGGGCTGCTATCATGGCACAATATACTAGGCACAGGACCGTTGAGCTCTCAGATGTTCCCGGCCATCTCAGCGGTAAGACCGTTAGTTCTGATGTGATACAGTGGTGTTCTGATGATATCAGGCAGGGTGATGATATCATTGTCAGGCATGGCAAAATGATTGGCGTAGGTACTGCGCTGCTGGATGCAAAAGCGATGGGGCAAACTGCCACACCTGCGGTCAGGGTCAGGAAGATAGGGAAAAGCAGGGCCAGGTTAAAGGATTTAGTTCCCACAATGGACAAGGTGGTCAGGGCCAACGCGCCTGCCATCAAACGCCTGGGCAAGAATGCTATGAACACTATAAAGGGTATGGCCAACCAGCAGGAATACCGTGATAGACCCGTGTATGTGTCCTTCAGCGGCGGCAAGGACAGCCTGGTGGTGCTGGACCTGACTAAAAGCGCATTGAAACACAGCCCTAAGGCATATTTCATCAATACGGGCCTGGAATTTCCTGAGACTGTGGAATATGCGCGACAGTTTTGCAATGATAATGATATTGAACTGGATGAACTGGATGCAGGGGACGTGTTCTGGCAGCATTTGCCTGACTTTGGGCCCCCTGCCAAGGATTACAGGTGGTGCTGCAAGGTCTGCAAGCTGGCCCCTGCTGGTGAGATACCAGAGAAGGGGAATTACCTGACCATTGATGGAAAACGCAAGTATGAATCATTCAGTCGTGCCCGCATCCCTGCTACTGAGGGAAATCCCCTGGTGCCGGGGCAGGTGAATGTATACCCCATCCGCGACTGGCGTGCGCTTGAAGTGTGGCTGTACATACACTGGCGGGGCCTGGAATACAATCCACTGTATGACATGGGGTTTGAGCGGGTGGGCTGCTGGCTGTGCCCGGCGGCCCTGGGTGCGGAATACGGGCGCATGCCTGAGCTGCACCCTGACCTGTACCAGAGGTGGGATACATACCTGCGGGACTGGGCTGAGCGCCTGGGACTTCCTGCCGGGTATATCGATCACGGGTTCTGGCGCTGGCGGGAGCATCCTCCTAAGATGAGATTGCTGGCCCGGCAGTTGGGTATTGATATTGTCCCAAAGGATGCAGGGGGTGAGGCTGAGGCTTTCCGGATAAGGGTGGTCTCTGGCATATCACCTTGCAAGGCCGGAGGGTACAGTATTGAGGGTACTGCCAGGGGGGTCAGGCTTGTGGATGCTGTGGAAATGATGAGGATGCTGGGTGAGATCCGTTATTCCGAGGAGCTGGGTGTGCTGGTGGTCCTGACCGATGAAGGGAGTGTGAAGCTGTACACGGATGGTACTTTCCAGGTTATTGCGGGGGACAGGGAGACGACTGAAGAGCTTTTTGAAGCGGCTGCCAGGCAGTTGACGAGGGCGGTGAAGTGTACTGGGTGCGGGATATGTGAGAAGGCCTGCCCGAAACATGCTATTATTTTTGAGGAGGGGCGCGTCAGGGTGGGGGATGAGTGTGACGGGTGTGGGGTGTGCGATGAGGTGTGTGTTGCTGTCAGGTATGTGGGTAGGATTTTAGAGGGGTAGTTACGGACCCCGGACTTGAATACGACCTGATGATGCATTTTGAGTGGGGTGCGTTGATTTTGGATTATCAGATCGTCACGGGCGCCGGACGTTGCTATCGCTTAAATCCGAGGCATCAACGAGGCTGGAGGTTGGGTTAGTACGAGTAGATGAAATTAAGCATAACACTTTTAAAATATAATAATTTGAAAAACTAAATTTTCATACCTGAAATTCTAGGCAGTTTTGTCACTAAACACTCACTTCCATTAGTCTCGCATTACCTTGAATTTTTATCCTTTCATTCATCACTTCCAAACAGCCATAAATTGCATCTTTTATGTTATCCAGTGCCTCTTTAATAGTTTTGCCTTGTGATATACACCCTGGAATGGAGGGACATTCCACAACATACCATCCATCTTCTCCCTCACTAACCACTACTTTATATTTCATTTTTTATTCACCCTTTAGGACTTGTTTTGAATAATTAAAAGACATTCTGTTCGAAAAAGTTTTGATCTTGATAAGACTGCTGGGTGAGGTCCGTTATTCGGAGGAACTGGGTGTGCTGGTGGTCCAGATAGGTGGGGGGAGTGTGAAACTGTACACGGACGGTACTTTCCATGTCACTGCGGGGGACAGGGGGACGACTGAGAAGCTTTTTGAAGCGGCTGCCAGGCAGTTGACGAGGTCGGTGAAGTATACTGGGTGCGGGATCTGCGAGAAAGCCTGCCCGAAACATGCTATTAGTTTTGAGGAAGGGCGCATCAGGGTGGGGGATGAGTGTGACGGGTGCGGGGTATGCGATGAGGTATGTGTTGCTGTCAGGTATGTGGGCAGAATTTTTGGGGGGTAGTTGCGGGACACCTGACTTGAATAAGACTTGGTGTTGTTAGTGGCTTTATCTTGACATAGGTTCATATGAACCAAACAGACTTTGAGAGATTAAAAAACATCCGTACCCATTCGATTTCACTCAAAAACCTAAAAAAGCTAAAGCTAAACCATCTAAAAACCACTATCAATAGACCCACCCCAAAACAGCCGAATTCTAGTTATTTCAAACTGTAGGTGTAAGATTCTAGTGTCAAGTCATACCTCGGCATATAGATTTTAAAGCGAGTGGGTTGAAAGTACTGCTGCTGTAGCTGTAACAGTCATCGATTCAGTTGCATTCTCTTCAGCTATCCAACGCAACAGCACCGGCCGCTTCATATCCTGCCCTGACAGAACTGTTCATGCTGCGCTCTGGATAATTAGCCTCAGAGAACATGCCTGCAAGGTACAGCCCATCATCACTCTGCGCCTGCACGCCCGCAGTCGTTTCAACCAGAATTTCGATTACAACCAATATCCCTATAACCAGTTCGGTTTCACACATCCTTTAGAACTTCTCGTATCGCAAGCAGATTCAGATGTGATTGCGGTTTGATGACTCCAGTATGCGGATCAAGGAACAAAATGTTATCCTTGATCAGGAAATGCTTTGCAGGTCTGTTCAAACCTTCATCATCAATATATTCCGTATCTACAAACCTGTTAAGGATATCAGCAATATCCCCCTTTTCAACCAGGTATTCATCATCTCCGATCATTATTCTCGGTTTGGTATAATCCAGATAGTCGAGTAAATCCTTGAGCTGGGTTACTCTTGTCTTCAGCATATCCTTTGCTATCCGTTCCCTGTCATCGGGATAGATCAGCTCCATTAAACATACCGGCTTTCCGCCGCAGTATTCCCATGCAACCGCCTTCTCATCATCAGTAAAACCATTCCTCTCCAGAAGCGCGGTAGCAGTTTCGTAATCAAAATCATCCACTAGCAGATATCTGCACCTCCCATCAAGCATTGCCTCACTGTAGACGTTTTCGATAAAGAGTGAATCAGATGAAACAGCAAAGATGTGACACAGATGTAACTCTTTTGTCAATCGTATGAAAAAGTTAAATAACTTATACATCAGCAACCCATCAATCTTCAGATCCCCGACCACCTGCAATTCGTCGATGATAAGCACAGGTGTCTTATTTTTAGCGATTGTTGCAAAGTACTCCTCCAAAAATTCAAATACATCCTCGTAAGATTTTTCCTTGAAAAGTGCATTCATAACACTTTCAGCAACCGGGATTCCGCTGAATTTCAACGTCTCTGCAGATATTTCAGAGATTGTTTTTAGAACTTCTTTATAATTTTTTTTCTTTTCAATTTTGAATAAAACCTTAATAAAATCCCTGTAATCCGAAATAAATCTCCCTCTCAGGTTAATGTAGAATACCACGTATTCTTCAGGCAGTTGATCGATCAGGTGGCTTACCAGCGTAGTTTTTCCTGAGTTTATCGGTCCGTAGATGAAGGTAATGAGGGACGGCTCTGCCTCCAGTATCTTCATGACCTCTTTAAGTTCTTTTTCTCTGTTGTGGAATGGAATTCTTTTCATATTCTTTTTCTCATATATATCGCTAATAATCCGGTGATTGCAAGCACTGCCTCTAATCCAGTTTTATCTCCTTTAATATTGATATAAATTGTCTTAGCCTTTCCTGGCGGGATAGAGAAAGTTCTGTATATACGTATATATTACCTGCCAGCCCTGCTTGACCAAATCCTTCTCCATACACATGAATTCCTGATAGAACACTTATCCTTGCATCTACATTAAATGTCACATAATTCAGGGATGGGTTGTCCATATGAAGTTCAACAAGTCCATTTTGTGACTTATCAACAACATCATTAACCGGATGCAGAGTAACAGTAGGACCTACCCTGAACTTTGGTTCAACTAATGTTGTTTCAGTTGGAAGTACTGTTGCTGTAGCTGTGATAGTCATCGATTCAGTTGCATTTGCATTTGCTGTTGCATTCTCTTCAGCTATCCCGCACAACAGCATCGGACGCTTCATATCCTGCCCTGACAGAACCGTTCATGCTGCGCTCTGGATAATTAGCCTCAGAGAACATGCCTGCAAGGTACAGCCCATCGACACCGGTCTTATAAGGCAGTATCCGCTCAGCATACCCGGTCTCATACACCGGAGCAGTCAGTGCATCCCGCCCCAGTTCCCACCAAAGTACCACCGACCTGTCAAACTCCGGGTACAGCTTCTCAACCCCATCCAGGAACATCTCGATAACTTCCTCCTCGCTCCGGGTGTACAGCGGGTCATCATGGTCCTGGAAATACGAAGCAATATAGAGCAGGTGCTCTCCTGCATAATCAGAGGGCGGCATGAAATTAGTATGCTCTATAAGCGCCCCGAACGGCACATCGGCCTTGATGTTCAACCAGTAAGTACCATCTGTCATCAAAGGCTTTGCCATCCCAAGCAGGGCACAGCATGTACCCTGGTAATGTATGGCGGTTGGGTCAAATCCAGGAATGCCCGGTTCTACCAGGGACGCCAGGGCTACAGGAGGTACTGTGGATATCACAGTATCACACGACAAAGAACCTTCTTCAAGCCTTACAGCTGAAACCCGGCCGTCTTCCATCAATATCTCCTTGGCACCGTTACCTGTTATGATACGTCCGCCCCGTTCCCTTATTGAATCAGCCAGCGCAGCTATCAGATGGTGGAACCCACCCCTTATATATCCCAATCTCTCACCTTCTGCGCCACGGTTTGAGCGTATCTTGACCCTGCCCAGTAACCAGGCAGCACTGACCCTGTCGGCGTTCGATCCGAACTTGCTGTTCAGGAGCGGCTGGAAAAAATTATTGTAAACACCACTGCCTGCGATCTTCAATATCCATTCACCTGCTGTCATGTCATCGTAGGACCTGACATCCCTGACAAGCTTTGCCCGAAATACCAGCAACCCCAGCCTGAATATATCTAACAGGGACATGGGCGGGAACTTTAGAATTTCCAGGGGAGTGTTCATGGGATATGCCCTGCCGCTCCAGTAATAGCCTGTGGTACCCTTGACCCACTGCAAGCGCCCTGCCAGGCCCAGTTCGTCAATTAGTCCCATCAGTTCGATATCGCTGGAAAAAAAATGATGGTAATATTTCTCGATATAATAATCATCAGTGTGGTTATCAATATGGCCATCAGTATGTTCATCAATGTGGTAACTCTGTGCCATACCACCCAGTGCATCGTCCTTTTCTACCAAGGTTACCTGATGTTCATCCGAAAGCCGGTATGCCGCTGCAAGTCCGGCCAGACCGCCGCCAATTATTATAATCTTGCCCATGTTTTCACATCCAGCCTTTATTAATTACTTTATTCATCATTATCTGTAGAAAAGCACCACTCCATACTCACTCTGGGGCCTGTCAAGCTGGCGGTACATAATGAACCTGTAATTGATGTCACCAGGCTTAAACCAATACCATGCCATCTTTGCACTGTCCAGCCGCTGGTAGTCATCACCCACTATCTTCTCCACATAATCAGCATCCTCGTCATGAGCTACTACAATAGGTGCATCCAGTGCCGGATCATTTTCCAGGTTCACCCTCCATTTTACATTTTTGTAATGGCGTATCTGCCATAAAAACTGCGTATCCATCTCATTGTCCGTGACCTGTATCTCAGTATAAAAGCCTTTGTGTTTATCAGCAGTTTCATGCAGGGTGGCCATGAAGTGCTGGAATTTCTGGGGCGGCTGGCTGGCCTGTATCAATGGTTCGGCAGGGTCTGAAAAGTTCTTGTAGTTCAGGTTATAGCTGGTATACATGAAAAAAGCGAAACATAATACCATTATGACCACAAAGGCGGCCTCAGCCCATCTTGGCCGCTGTTTCAGGGAAGGCACGACCTCGCCCAGATATGCGCCTGCGATCAGTACTGCTGGAAGAAGAGGATGCAATATCAGCCAGGGTACCTTCTCACCTATATAGGCATAGGCTGCAAGGCTGGCAGCCAGCCAGTAGACCAGGAAGACCATCATTGGATTTTCCCTGCTTTTAATAAACCGTTTAATATAGTCTATACTTCCTATAAAGGCAAACAAGGCTACTGGAAGTTCATACAGGAAAAGCAAGGGGATATAGTAATACAGCGGCCCTCCGATACGTTCTATCTCATGCATTTCATACCAGTGGGAAAAGGCACTGAAAGTGGCAACCTTTACAGCTTCAAAGTCTTTAAAAAAGTAAGAGTAGAATGTCACGTAAATAGCAAGGAACACTACTATGAACAGACCGGTATCCATCAATATCCTGAACATGTTCTTCTCAAGAGATGCGATGATGCCAGGTTGCTGGTGTCGTGTGCGGTAGAGCAGCCATATCCTGTACAATACATATATTCCGACAGGAAAGCCCAGCAGTGCAATGGTAACGTATGCATTCTCTTTTGCAGTGACTGAAAATGCCAGTGCGGCAGAGCCCAGTGCTAAATAAATGAGCCGGTTGGGATTATTTCGGTGCTCAAGATATTTTACCGCACACACCACGGCTGTGAGAGTAAAGAATGTGATGAATATGTCATTACGGAAGAAACGGGAGTAGTATAGGAAAGAGGGTGAAAAGGCGAAGAACGCTGCCGTGATAAGCCAGCCCGGGCGGCCAAGGTAATGCCTGAAAGGATATACCAGCAGCACCATACCAACGCCGGTCAGTGCAGGGACCACACGGGCTGCAAAATCGGTATCCCCTATGATGTTGAATATACTTACTGTGAGGAAATACAAAAACGGACCGTGAAATACCGGGTTGTATTCATAATTGCCGTTTGTGAACAATTTGTAGGCAAATGAGCCTACAGCAGCCTCATCATGGTGGAAAGGGCGAACATCAAGCTGGTATAGGCGCAAGGCTGTAGCTGCTATTACAATAATAATAAAGATGACAAAGTCCGGCTCCTTAAAAAATGGTCTTTTGTTTGTTGTTTTAGCCCCTGTCATATTTATCCCTCTTGGTGTTTAGGTTTTTTAAGATCGATTTTATGCCAGACCAAACAGTTTTTGCAGTTTGTTCGCTACTTCATCCTGCATTTGTGGCGATAATTCTCCCAATTCCCGCATGATAAGTGCTGTCGTGACCGTCATCAGATGGTGTAGACGGAGCGTGGATGTCACTCGTAGCCCGGCCATGGCGAAGAAAGTCCTCGATCCGTAAGATGGGGGCACGTTCCAGCTCGCGTTCGGAATGCTCTTCGCCCATTTCAAATTTATCATTTTTGGCATTTCATCTTTTTTAATTGCATCCGTTTTAATCGGGTGTGCTCATTTTAATTGCTCGTGCACATTTAATTTAGCATATGTTATGATGTTAAAACCCAGCTCACAACAGCGATTATTAACCCAATGATGGCACCCACGCCAATATTCCTCAAATCCAGCAATCGGCTTTCTTTTTTCTTTTTTCTTTTTAGAATCACATTCTGCAAGTGCATCTACACTATCTTTTATTTTTTGTCTGATATCACTTAAATCCTTTACAATTTGAGTGTATTCAGACAGAGCATCATCATTTATGGAAGCTATATCTTTTTCTGTCCTAAGTGCTGTGATACGTCTTTCATATTGGGGAAGAGCGGGTCTTATTTCTTTGTAATAAGTTGGCATGACCTCTTTGATGGCTTCATGAGAAAAGGATTTTAAATCTTCTTTAATGTCCTGTGTTATGTTTATACTCAACCAGTCCAGAGCATCATAACATGCTCTATAGATATGACCAAGTGCTTTGTCTAAAGTTTTAATCGAGTAGTCATCGCCCCTGTTTTCAGTTATTTCCAATTTTTGAGCTAAAACCCGATTGAAGTGATCGTAGGCATTTTTCAGTTCATTTATAATTTGTGGAAATGTATAACTATCAGGATCTATAATTTCGTTATAGATCAACAGTTCTTTGACAAAGAGATACAACTCAACTGTTTCTCTAATCTTTGCTGTTTCTTGTTCATTGAACGAGATAGTATTCATGTTGTAACTTCAAAATAGATGTATCTAACAACGTTCAAGGCAAAGGTTCTTTGAAGATTTTCTTTTTCCTATCTTCAAACTCTTCTTCAGTGTAATATTTCCCGTTAGAGAGTCTCACACTACCCCTGTGTCTTAATGAGAATTTCCTTACTTGTTCCCTATCAATCCGCATGGGGCCAAAATCAGCTTCTACAATGTCCCTATCTTTCACAAAAAGGCCGCTTTTCGGGAGGTTTAATACCAATTATCTCACCTTCATTACACATTTTAAATCAATTCAAAGTTATATATGTTTTTCTTCTTGCTACTCATACCCACTTGGACCTTTGGCAGTACCATATCCGTTTCCAGTTGATCGACTGGCATCCGGCTGCTGATAAAGGCCATAATAACATGGCGATGTGGACCGACTGGATCTGTCAGGCAGACTGCGGGTCGTACCTTGGTCGTCTAAAGATCATCGAACGGAAAAGGCACCAGGACGATTTTACCCTTCATCATAGAAGGCTCTCCCGTCGGAAAGTGTGTAGATGTCTTCTTCAGGATCTTTCAGGAAATAGAAGGCTGGGTTAGCGGCGGCTGCCTGAAGCCATTCTGTCTCATTTATGTCGGTTTCTTCAGGCACCAGGATGATTACGCGGACACAAGTTGGGCCAACGGCAGGCAGCGCCCCATCCAGAACAAGATGGTGCTGGGCGTCAATTGTTCCTGTTGTTTCGATGGCTTTTGTTGTGGCTTGCATTTTGTTTTCTCCTTGTATGGATTAATGTTCGATGTTAGGTATGTTCAAGCTTTTTTTATATGGGACTTACCGGATGATCTCTTCGTCTTTGTCCACAGTCTACTGATTTCGTCTATAGCTCCTCAAGCAGTTTAAGACTTTATCTTGCTTCCATCGTTACGGTTTCCATTGTTTTTCACCTGATTTGTCTGGTTTGATTGTGCGACTGTTGCGTGCTCGCTGAAGAGGTTTATCTTTCCGGGTGCAGAGTGGGTTGTGGTCATGTTATCACATGTGTCTTATTTTCTGTCAGGTGATGCGGATCGTAAATTAGTTTGTCAATCTGTGCATTAACAATTATGCCGAAAGAGTGTAAATCGATCTCAAAAAACGTCTTGGCAAATCCAGACATCCCAATTCTTGTTATTACGTTTCCCAATGCATCTGTATGTAGTCATTCTTTTGTAGATTTGATAAAAACCACAAGTCCTGCCTTATGGCTTCCAAACTCTAATTTAATTTTTTCAAGAGCTTTGATATTCACTCTCTCCTCCAATTCTCTCAGTCTTTCTTCCTTTTGTTCTTCCTTGATTTTATCTTCCTTTAATTCCTTTTTAACAATTTCTACTTTATTGAAATCAGTTGTTATTATAGGACTTAATTCCTCCAGTATCTTTAATGTACCAATGTGAGTTTTATCAAAAATAATAGCAACTCCTTCAGGAAGTACTCTGCTATTATAAGCTTCAATACCATCAATTGTTCCATATGGCACAGGCATTTTCTCGGACTGCCTATCTGAATGGGTGAATTCTTCCATGCGCCATAAATCAGCATTTAAATTAAATGATACAAGAGTAGTAGTCGTTTTAAATCCCCTTTTTTCCAATTTTTCTTTAGCTGTATTCAGATTTTGGATAGAAAAAGTTTCAAATTGGATTCTGTTCTCTTTTATATTTATTTTCTCAAAAATTTGTTTGATCAAATATTCAGATTCACCCACCCCAATTTCTTGCCCGATAAAAATTCCAATATCCTCATAAGCGTAATGAGTAGTAGGATCAACTGTTTCATTCACAAAAAATATTTTATTGTGAAGAGTATTTATTCCAAAATATTCGAACTCTCCATCATCTTCTGTAACTGCCTTCACATTGATAAACTTTCGAGCTTCTAAGTATCTTTTTGTCTGCTCAGTTATATCGGACTTTACTTTTTCTACTCGTTTTTCTGATAACTCAAAATGTCGGACTTTTTCATGCAGATCTTCTTCCCTCTCGTCCGTACATTGTTCAAGTCTTTTTAAAGCATCTTCAAAATATTTTTGAGATTTGTCTTCAAATAATTGATCCCAAATATGGACTTTATCTCCTAATTTTTTAAATTCATTTTTAAACGTTTCTAACTGACTTTTATTAAATCGATCTAAGGTTTTAATCTCTTTCAAATTCTTTCCATTTTTGTACAACAATGCAGTCATCAATAAATAGAATCTATCTATATAGCTCATATCAACAAAATGAGCTTTTCCATCTTCATATTCATGGAACCAATGGTCAATCGAAAAGAAGGTATCCATCCTCTCCAACCTATTGAAAACTTCTTCTAAATTATATTTCTTAAAGAAATCTACCAACTTATCGAATATTAGTTGAGAAAATTCGATTGTAAATTTTTCTCTTTCTACATTCACCATTGCATAAGTACCAATTGAATAAACTATAAAGCCTAAATTGATTTTTAATCTTCCACTGACTTTTTTCTTCTCTTCAATTATTCCAAGTTCACTTTCAATTTTTTGATACTCATTACATTCTGGTTCTAGCTCTCGTAATTTCATCTTCAATTGAAATTCTGCAGTATTATACCTGAGGCGATCCATGCCATTATTCATTTCGAAATGTTTTTCAAGACTAGTTATCGCAAAACGTGTTTGTTTATCCATTAAAATTTTAGTTAGGTCCCTATAATAATCAGCTATCTCCTTTAGAATGGATTCAGATCCCTTTATATAATCTATATCCTCTTTTTCCTTTTCTAAATCATATCTTGTTTTTAGTTCCAAGCTTCCCGAATTAAGTAGGATTGTATCTATAAAATCATCTTCAAGTCTATGGCTGAAATACAAATAGAACCGTATTACTTTTTTAAATGTGTCTGAATCCTGCAATGTTATTGACTCGTTACCTATTATCATGTTAAGGTAAAACATTAGATCCATAATATCAGGATCGGATTCTTTCATGCAAACTTTCATGATTTTTTCAAGGTGTGTGTACGATTCATCTATGAAATATCTTCCAAAGCGTATTCCTTCATCTTGTTTAAATGAAGGCATCAATCCAAAATCTTTGCGTACTTTGATATACTCAATAATTGTGTCTGTGAGTTCTCTTAATGCTGTTTCTGCGATTCCCTTTTCAAAGTCTTTTATCGCTTTTGTTGTCAAAGAGGATAACGGTTCTAATTCGTTGTAGTCTTCTATCATCCAAGTTTTTTTGTTATCAATTTTGTATGCTTTCTTTACTAAACGTTCAACTTTTTGTATAATTTCGCTATTAGAACATTCAATAAATCCCAATACATTTGATGCAGAACTTACTTTCCCTTCAATTGGTATCTTTAGCTGTAATTTACAATCATCTGAAACGGAAGAAAGTAATTTTGAACATTTGTCGATCTTAAAAACATCTATGTCTTGGACGAACCCACGTTTTGATGTTTTAATACAATGTTTAGAATCAGATAAACCGAAATCTATAAAAAAATGAGGTTCTTCAACATTTTCCATATCATTGATTTTATTCTTAAAAAAAGTATTTTTTATTCGAATAAGTTGCGTAAAATCTAAAGTAATAATAAAAGCTTTTTTAATCCTTTCACTCGATTGTCGTATAAAATTCTCAGGTGTTAAACTGGATATTGTTTTATAAAAAAATGATATTAATAACAGACCGCAGAGTATGGTCAAAATAAAAGTTGTACAAATAGCGCAGTTCCATGGAAATGCTTCAACTCCCATATTTCTTATATTACATAGTTCAAAAAAGGAATAAATTATCGTCGTTAGAAAAATACTCAGAACTGTAACCGCTCCCCAGCCATGGAAAACATACCTCACCGTTTGAATTGAATATCTATCTACACTTATTTGAAGATAAATCAACAAAACTGTGAAAGATATTGCTAGAAGTGCTGCTAAACTTTGTGGTACGGCACTAAAGAAATATCTTGCTGAATCCTCATCCGATAACGGAAAATTAATATATTTTACGTAAATGCTGGCGACCCAATCATTGATAAGATTATTAAAAAAATAGTTTGAAAGACAAATAAAAATAAATATCATTACTGTAACGATTAAAAATTTCAATGCCACCTTTCTCTCGATTTTCAAGCGTGCCCGTTCTCGAAATTTTAATGCATATTGGTTCTGCTCATTCAGTTCTTTCCGACATTTTTGAATAAACTTTATTTTCTCTAAAATTTCCATCATGATTCTACATTATCCCCACCATTTAAATCATATCGATTTCAATAACTACTCACCACTTATGAAGTAACATATGCACTCACCAACGATTGTTTTCCTTCTATCACTTCAATCTCCTCCACCGTCAGCCCATACAAATCATAAACCAGCCTGTCAATCTGTTCATCAACAATCTTCATCTGCC
>Ga0255424_1011_pt1 | contig 46514 bp, 42 predicted proteins | sample ANMaggSeSYBR02F3_FD_182670 | JGI IMG/M metagenome (GOLD analysis project Ga0255424, IMG submission 182670) | Sediment cell enrichment communities from methane seep in Santa Monica Basin, California, United Staets - ANME aggregate JGI... | ecosystem: Environmental > Aquatic > Marine > Cold seeps >... | reverse complement strand
GCGGAAGTCGGGCGAGCCGGTGGAGTGCGGGATTTTTGATTTTCACAAGGTGTTTTCAAGGGCTTTTGGTGAGAGGGAGGATGTAGCAGGGGGGAGTTAAAATGGAAGCTGGAAGTGGATTGGTCTCTGGATCATCTTAGTGCGACATTTCCACATTTATTGGCCCCGTACACTAACTGATTTGGCAAATCCAATTCTATCGTAATATATAAATCAATACAAAATCATATACATTTGCTTAAAGCTGTAGTTGATAAAATAGATAATGTGATTAAAATATCCAATATTTCGTATCACAGCTATTTTTATTTGAATATATTGTGACAAAAAGGAAACCGTATGCTGAAAGCTAAAGATAAAAATAATATATCCTTTTCCATCACTGGAGAGGATAAAATACCTGCAACCGAGATGGTAGGAGCTATACAACACATTCAAAATGTCATATACCACATCGGTGATTATCTTCATGGAACTCCTAATCGTCCAAAAGGAGATTTTCCGCAAGTGGTTAAAGACCAATGTACATTATTCATAACAAACCTGGAGATGGGAAGTGTTATTGCAGATATGCAAATAGGGGACGCTCAGACAGGCTTACCAGGTATGGATGGGACATATGGTGAAAGAGCCATCTCTCTTACCAATGAATTTATAGGAGCACTCTCTGACCCTGATGTATCAATAGATGATCTACATAACAAAATAGGGAATCCTCATAGGGTTAATAAAATCTTGAAAGAATTGCATTCCATGTGGCCTGGTACACAATCTAAAAGTGAGCTTACTTTTAAAATAGGGGGAAATCCTGAAAAACGTTTGAACCCTGACCAAAGAGATGTGATACAATCTTTTTTACACACTCCACTTCATGAATATGAAAAAGAAGTTTTCGGACGAGTGATCGAGATAAGAGTTGATGAGAAAAGAAAGATCCAGATAGATACACCAGAAGGCCCAATCGAGTGTCATTATTCTTCAGATATTGAAGATGCAGTCAGGGAAGTTATTGGAGAACTTGTTACAATACGTGGAATGATGATACCATCAAAAGGTAAATTTATTTTAAGTATTGATGATGAAGTGTCTATAGATAACGTATCACAATATCACCTCAAAACTATGAAAAAGGATGGTATTGACACAAACTTAATTAGAGAAGTTTTAATTGATATTGATTTTGAAAATGATTACTTTATAGCTTCAAATGATGATTTAGGACTTCTTTCAGCTAAGCCAAAGATGAAGCAGGTTATCGAGGAGATTCAGGAAGAACTTGCTGTTTTATGGCAGGAATATGTGGCAGTTGAAGAAGATGAATTGACAGCTAGTGGGAAAAGCCTCAGGAAGAAGCTTATTTTAAATACAGGAATGTAAAATGGCCAATTACAAAACGAAAACTATAGAATCATCATTATTAAAAAAAGGGTTCCAGAAGATCAATACTCACCATAAGCGTTACATATATTATGTAAACGGAGAAAAAACTGGCATCACGACATTCATAAGTCATGGAATAAAAGAATATGGAGATATACTGTTAAGTAAAATGAGAACTCAACTGAAATTATCTCATAAACAATTTGATGATCTGGTAATGTGTCCTCTAACAAAAGAAGAATTATATAATATTTATTCTGATAACAATTTAATTTGAGTCAGATACTCTGGAATAAAATACCGAAACCTGTAAATAACACCCTGAGATTCTTCATTTCGTCTCTCAATGTCCCGAATACAATTCATCTTCACACACAGGATAGAAATGTCAAAAGAACACGGTGCCAACAAGTTGCTAACGAACTGCCCGTCCTGTATCTTATCCTTAGAGCAGGGGCTGGAGTGGATGCAGGAGTCGGGCGAGCCTATGGAGTTCGGGATTTTTGATTTTTACAAGGTGTTTTCAAGGGCTTTTGGTGAGGAGGAGGATGGGACAGGGGGAGTTAGAGTGGAAGGTGTGGGATGTCGTGAAGACCCCGTTTTCGAAAAGCAGGTGTACACGCAGCTTACCCCCAGCCCCCTGACAATCATTCCACACACAGGATAGAAATGGCAAAGGAACAGGGTGCTAACAAGCGCTGGCCAACTGCCCGCCCTGTATCTTATTCTTAGAGCAGGGGCTGGAGTTGATGCGGGAGTCGGGAGCCTATGGAGTGCGGGATTTTTGATTTTTATAAGGTGTTCTCACGGGCTTTTGGTGAGGGGGAAGATGGGGTGAGGGGGACTTAGAATGGAAGCCGATGGGATGATATCGTCACAGACTTTGGGCTGAAAACACCTAGGCATCAGCTTTGGTTCATGAGATTCATAGAGTCCAATCTTTTTTTTTATTAAAACCGATTTGAAAGGGTACAAAAGGTTTAATATCTTAGAATCTTAACATCTAAGAAATGAGTGAATTAGTAAAAGTATCATCAAAAGGGCTATTAACCCTTCCTAAGTCTATCCGGGAGCAATTGGATATTAACATGGGAGATTATTTAGACATTACTATTGAAACTGGTAAAGTCGTTCTTCAAAAAATCGATATAACTCCCAAGAAAATCGATTGGGAGAATGATGATAAGGCGTGGAAGAAGTACTCAGTTAATAAAATCGCTAGGGAGCAATAAATGCAGGTAAAACAGGGAAGTATAGTACTTGTAGATTTTTCCTATAGCAACTTTAAAGAAACTAAGTACAGACCTGCTCTGGTGATCAGCAGTTCGAAATATAATGAAACCGCCATTGATGTAGTCGTTTTAAGGGTCACCTCTAGAAGTAGAGGTGGTGTATGGGAATCAGAGATAATAAAATATGATTTGGCAGAAGGTACTATCAATATAGAACCTAGCTATGTGAGAGTTGATTCCATATACGCAGTCGAAAAAGAAATTATTAGAAAAATTGTTGCACAATTGAAAGAAGAAAAAATTAAGGAAATAAAGACGCAGCTTTTGGAATTGTTCTCTTAAACCGAGAAGGTTCGAGAACAAATTTTACGCCGGACTTAAGTCCAAAGCCTGTAAATAATACTCTACCTCCCGTTTTTCCATTTCGTCCGTCAATGTCCCGAATACAGTTCATAACCACACACTTCAAAATACAATAAACGCAATCTCATAAAAATATTTCTAAAAACCACTCCCAAAAAAAGGTGTACACGCAGCTTACCCCCAGCCCCCCGACAATCATTCCACACACAGGATAAAAATAGCAAGGAAACAGGGTGCCAACAAGCGCTGACGAACTTCCCGCCCTTTATCTTATTCTTAGAGCAGGGGCTGGAGTTGATGCGGGAGTCGGGCGAGCCTATGGAGTGCGGGATTTTTGATTTTTATAAGGTGTTTTCAAGGGCTTTTGGTGAGGGGGACTTAGAGTGGGAGGTGGGGGATGTCGTCACATGCCTCTGATTTCGATTCGATAAGTCTGGGGCAGCAAGGTGTATGCTTGTAAATAATCTTGATAATGGTTATTTTGCTTTAGATTGATTGAGACACACATTTTCCCAGTCCCACCAAAAATTTAATAACACAAACCACATTACCTCTAATAAGTGAAAATTATGAAAGAATTCAATGTTACGGCAGTTATTTGGCAGGAAGATGAGGCTTATGTTTCAAAATGTCCGGAACTCGAGGTAGCCAGTGCAGGCGATACACCACAAGAAGCTCTCGAAAACTTGAAAGAAGCTGTAGAGTTATATATTGAAAACGCAAAAATCCTTGGAATTTTGGATGATTTCACAGCTTCGATTGAGTCATCAAATAAATTCACATCCAATATCGGTGTTGCAGTTTGAGTAAACTTCCGTTAGTTTCATCGAACAAAATTATAAAAAGTCTGCTTAAAGCAGGATTTGACTATGCCCCAATCAAAGGGAAAGGAAGTCATACTGCTTTAGTCAGAGAAGGACTTTATGGTGAAAAATTTCTTGTTATAATTCCGAAAAGGAACCCTATTCCAAAAGGAACTTTAATTTCAATAATTAAACAATCTGGATATTCAAGAGATAAATTAATCACATTGTTGGAGTGAAAACAGTCATACATTCAATATTCGTGCCGATTTTTTATGTCATCTGTCAATGTCCCAGATACAGTTTATCTTCTTACTCAGGATAGAAATAGCAAAGAAAGGGGGTGCCAACAAGCTGCTTACGAACTGCCCGCCCTGTATCTGATTCTTAGAGCAAGGACTGGAGTTGATGCAGGAGTCGGGCGAGACTATGGAGTGCGGGATTTTTGATTTTTACAAGGTGCTTTCAAGGGCTTTTGGTGAGGAGGAGGAGGATGGGGTAGGGGGAAGTTAGAGTGGGAGGTGGGGGATGTCGTGAATGTGGACAGAGGTGGAATAGGCGAGAGCGTCCATTGAAGATGATGCAATTGTTGATCGACTTCCAAGATTGCCGAAACAATAAGCTCCTTTTAAGCTGAGTGTATTTTTGCTTTTTGTTTTATTAAATACCCAAACTTCTTATGAAATAATTCAAATTGCTCTTTTTCTGATAAATTGGCTAATTTCAACTCGGCTTCTTTTTGCAATTGACGTTTCATCTTCACAGCATCAAATTTTTTATTCTTCATCGAGTATCTCCCTTGGGCTTCTAATTTCAAGAATCGGAAATCCTAACTTAAGATTGACTGAATTTAATAGATGGATCCTGTTGATATTCACGATATGTTTAAAATTCCAGCTTACTAAGATATCAACTCGTTCCACTGTCGCAATAGCCATATGGCGTGCATCCGAAAGACTATTCTCTGATACAACACCCTCATCAAGGTATGCATTTGCAAGTGCAGTTGACTCCTTATTAAGAGAAATATACTCTATGTTGGCATTTGGAACTTTCTCAAGGATTTTTTTTACATTTTCAGGTGCACCTTCAAGTTCAAACAACACTATATCTGAAATAATTGGTATTTTCTTTCCAGAAATGAATTCATCAAATAATTGAAGAGAGTAATCATCAAATTCCTCATCGAAACAACCTCCTATTACAGAAGTGTCGACATAGATACGTGGTCTGAACATTTTTTGCTTACCTCTCAAGTATTCAGGATTTTTTTTCTACAGAATTTTCAACATAAACTATGTTGAAATCATTAGTAGAAATATTTTTTGGAATAACGAAACGTGTCATTATTAGCACTCCATAAAATAATCCTCTTTGATTTCTATTTCATAGAAATCATTGTTTGGCACACCATAAAAATATTTATAAAATCAATGAATAAGCAGGTGCACACACAATTTACCCCCACCTCCCTGACAATCATTCCACACACAGGATAAAAATGGTAAAGAAAGAGGGTGCCTACAGGCGCTGACGAACTGCCCGCCCTGTATCTTATTCTTAGAGCAGGGGCTGGAGTTGATGCGGGAGTCGGGCGAGACTATGGAGTGCGGGATTTTTGATTTTTGCAAGGTGTTTTCGATGGCTTTTGGTGAGGAGGAGGATGGGGTGGGGGAGAGTTAGAGTGGGAGGTTGGTCACTTATACTCCGGACTTAAGTCCAAGGCCTGTAAACAATACTCTACCTCCCGATTTTCCATTTCGTCCTTCAAAGTCCAAAATACAATTCATTCATTGATTGAAGTGTTAAATGAATTTTATCCCAAGGCCCCAAAAAATCGAAAAGCTTATACACCACCAAACTTAAACAGATTTTAGAGCTACGTTGTATGATTGCGTAGAGGTGAAGATACATGATGAAGATGAGGGGGAAATAATATGACAGCACCGATTGGAACTCAGGAAAGAATAGCCTTTCTAGATCAAGTCAGGCTTGAGGAGGGTATTGACAAGCTGAAGAAAGTCTTCAAGGAATCAGCCGATCATAATAAAGAAGCCGCGGTTAATTCACTTAATCATGAAAATTTGCAGTTTACTTCCCTATTTTTACTCCGGGATGAGATAAAGAAGTTAGCTATTCTTGAGCAGTTGAGTGAACGGAATCGAATCTCTATGGAGATTGTGGAGGATATCCTTTCTCGTGAGAAAGAATCTCCTACCGCCTCTTGTCGTTTATCGATATGTGACCACATACAAATGGTTCAGGCCGTTTTGAGATGGATGCTGGAAACCGGAAGCAAGGATGACGGTTTGAGTGCCGAATTTACCCAGGTGCTGGACACCACGGCGTCACTTTTAACAACAGTATTCCGAGATGAAACGGTTTTGCCTCTCATAGCCGATTTGATCTTTACTCGCTCCGAAAAAGAGTTTTTCAATGACTATCTAATTAGGGCTTTCTTTGAAGCACGCGAGCCATATACTTTGGATCTGATTGCAAATCGTCTGCGGTCTCCGCAAGTTAAAGAGGCTAACTTAGCGCGTCGTCTCCTTGGCTTTGTGCCTGGAATCGATGTCCATAAAGATACTGAAGGCGAGCTGCATTATCGGATTTTTCAGGCGTGGCTTGAAGAAAACAGTCCGTTTCTGCATTACCGTGGTGAAAGTTTCCAGGAGACCAGCAAGCCGGTGCCCTATGATGTAGTCTTGAGGGGCAAATACCTGGGAAGGTCTGTGTCGGTTGATTCCGGAGAGATACTTACGCCTCTGACAAAGGAAGAATATCAAATTCTGGAAGAATTCGAAAATGAGGATGAGGCGGTAAAAGATAGTTTTGCAACACAATCAGAAGTGATGCGTTATCAAAGTTTCGATGATTGGAAAACGTGGGTTCGCAGACCATTGAAGGAACGACAAAACGCACAAAAGTTGGGAGGTTCACGATGATCAAAATCGCTGGAACCACTGTTTCTCCCAGTAACATTGATGGACAGTGGCCGTCAGGCAGCATTGGAAGAAAGATCATTGATAGTATGGCTTCAAGTTTGGCGGTATATGATTACGATTCGCTAGGCCAACTGCAGTTTGAACTGAAGTTGAGGATGAATATCATTGCTGCTTCCAGAGACCTTGATCTGAGTGGAGTGACCTTTGCCTCATTCTATTACTCAAAGTGCAACTCAGACTACTGGTATTTCACGCGCGATGGCGGATTCCTGTTAAAACAGGGCGTGACCCCCTCCACCGCTATTACGGATATCTTTACGAATGGCTCGAAATACTCATTTGAATGTGCCACGGCAATGGTTATTGTTTATTACAAAGCAGTTCTCGAATCACTCCATAAGGAGACCTTTGACAGACTGTTTGCGGGACTTTATCTGCTTGGTTGGTGGTACAGAGACGAAGACCTTGGGTTTAGTAGTTACAAAAGAAGAGATTACTTCCCTGGGGACTATAGATATTTCAAGAACCCAGATGTAAATCCGAGAACGCCAGAATGGCAAGGAGAGAATGTCATTGACATGGGGGACGGTACATATTATGGCCACCCCATTGGTATAAAGACTGCTGATCAGATGGTTGGTTTTTTAAATGAACATCGGAAACCATGGGCAAGATGGTCTGCCTATCTGCTGGATATGGCAGGTCATCCGGATTTTAAATACCTGAGCAGGTACGAGTGAGAGGTACTTCCATACGTGAACTTTAAAGGAATCTAATAGTCTCATTGCTTATGGTTTTTAGAAAAACCGAATGCATCTATTAATGATTAAGAGCTGAGCCTCTGGCAAAATGGATATAACAGCTTTAAAATGCCAATAAACACCTAGAAAGTGTCAGTTTTTCTAAAATTTCATTATATGGGTTTGGATTGAGGGTATTTCAGGCAATTTTTGATACAATATATGCACAAACTCAATAGAATTAATTCAACTGTATCGAAATGTATTTATGATGGGTGCTAATGAATACGTTACGATTATATCCTATTTTTTGTTATTTTTGGATTTTTAGCAATAATATGTATCTAAACAACTGTAATAGTTAGAATTTACTTAGAATTTCAATTGAAGGATTTGTAAATGAATTTTTTATAAATACACGCCTTAAATATCTCATAAATCCAAAAATAACGAATATACTCTGGAATGCCAGAGCCTCAGCTATTTGGAGACCGTTACAATTCATATTGGTAAATAAAATTAACCTTGATTTGCGGTATATGGCAACTAATTAGATTGTAGCATATAAGTTGAAATTATAATGGCCTACATTGCGATTTTCGTATAATTTTCAATGTATAATCAATATCATTATTTGCCAAGAAAGTGAAGTCTACAAAGAAAAAATTGAGTATCAACACGTAATGTAACGGTCTCTAAAAACAAATCCTAAAAAAGCAGGTGTTCACACAATTTATCCACAGCCCCCTGACAATCATTCCACACACAGGACAGAAATGGCAAAGGAATAGGGTGCGTACGACCTGCTGACCAACTGCCCGTCCTGTATCTTATCCTCAGAGCAGGGGCTGGAGTTGATGCGGGAGTCGGGCGAGCCTATGGAGTTCGGGATTTTTGATTTTTGCAAGGTTTTTCAAGGGCTTTTGGTGAGGAGGAGAATGGGCTGTTGGTGGAAAAAAGATAAATATTACAAAAGATGGGTGCGAAATGTGAGATGCAAGCCCAAACCTATTTTATTAATTTTCGGATAATGTCATCAAATTTTTGTGATCGGTAATATACTAATTTCTTTTTCCCAGAGGTAGTTTTTTCTAAAAGTCCCAATTTTTCTAAATAAATAATATCTTTTCTAGCTGTTTCATAAGCAGTATTGAACCTATTTTGTACCTCTTTTATTGTAAATGAAAACTTAGGGTCATCAAAAATAAATTTTAATATATATATTTGTCTATCATTTATGTCCTTAATTATCCTGAAATCATATAGATCCCGTTTTTCCTGATTTTTCTCATTTATATACTTTTTAAGATTGTGAAAGGCTAAGTCTGTTGTTTTTAGCTGATAATTTATAAAATAGGTTAAATCATTTTCATCAAGTTCAGTATATAAATATGCTTTTGCATATTGTGTGCGTGATTTAATAATAATTCTTGAAATAGACATGTACTCTATTAACCAGTAATCTCTTGAAAGCAAATACCAATAAAAAATTGCTCTTGCTGTTCTTCCATTTCCATCTACAAAAGGATGGATATACCCAATTATAAAATGCAATATAATGGCTCTGATCATTGGATGAATAAATCTGGTCTCATCACTTTCATTTGCAAAATTACAAAAATCGTCCATTAATTGTTCTATTTTTTTATAGTCCGGGGGATGGTAAACAACATTCCCTGTTAAATCCACTACAGATATGTCATTTGCAGCTCTATATTTACCTTCGTTACCTGAATCTTCCAAAGTGTCTTTGGTAATTGAAGTATGAATTTCAAGTATTAGTTCAGAAGTAAGTTCTTTATTTATTAATGGTTTTATTTTTTTAATTGTATTATAATTGTTGAGAATCATTTGTTCAGACCTGTTTTTTGGTTTTCCCCCCTTTCTCAACATCGATTTGGCATGTTCTCTGGTAGTAACAGCTCCTTCTATTTGACTTGAAGCAATTGCTTCTTCCATAATTGAATTAATTAAATATTGTTTTTTATCATCCTTTGGGATAATATTTCCTTCAAGATTTCCCCCTAAATTAAGATCAAAATCGTGAAGTTTTTGGTTGATATAAGGAGTTAAATTATATTTAAACTCAAATCCTTCGAGGTCACTTAATTTTATTATTTCAGGATGGGAGTCTCTTTGTGTTTTGGTGATTTTCCATAATATTTCAGGACTGATCTGTTGGGAAATTTTCTTATGTTTTAATTCTGACCAATATAAATATCTATTATAAATATCTAAAAATGACTGTCTAAATGATTCGTTCCTTAAATATTTATATATTTCATCAATTTCGTTTGCTTTAATGTCTGATGATGGAGGTTTTTCTGGGATTTTCATAATAACCATTAATTACTATTTTTGACAATATTAGTAATTAATAGTAATTAAAGTTATTCTACAAAAGTTTAGGATTAACATATCTCAATATTTTATGCCCCCTCAAGATGCCCTAGACATTCTGTCCGGGCTCTCCTCCCAGATGAAGAGAACGGGAAGTACGGCATCGTGAAGTGCTGCGCGGAGTTCCCTAGTATAGGCAGCTACAGCCCAAAGCGCAAGCGAACGTAAGGTGGCCTTAGCGATTGGCGACACTCCCAGTCACAGTGGAAGCCTGAGCAGAAAATAATTGCTTGGATGGTTGCGAATGCTCTTTTGTGTGACCGACTGAGAAAAATTTAGCGTTTACATTAGCTTCACACACGAATAAAAAAAGATGTTGAGGTGGTAAATTTACCACAACAACATAATGAAAATATTTAAAAATATTTTTTTTACATCCTCTCCATCATTTCCAGTGCTTCTTCAAGCGGTATTGCAGGAGTTACATGGGGCACGCCAAATTCACAGAATGGATGTGTTACCTTCAAAATTGCTTCCTCGTTTGGGGCATCAAATATTGCCACTGAGATATGCCTACCTATCATGAGATACCTGTTTATCACTTTTACCTCAGCAGGATATTTGAATTGTTTCCAAACTTCCAAAACTTTTGACGTATTCTCCGGAGCCCACTCGAACCATAGTATACAAAGCATACTTTCACCTCCAATATTAAACTACAATGATGAGATATAAATATGTTGGCATCATTCTATTCGAGTATAAGAAAATTAAATTAACTTCGAAAATCCCATTTCTAATTTGATTTATCGCCTAGCGTCACGACAAGTTAATCGTGGAATGTAATACTTGGACAGTTTCAGTGAATCGTTTTATGTAGATTAGTTTTATCAATTTGTGATAGACAAACTAAAACATCATCTATATCCAAAATATAGCCACCTTGTTATTAATTGTAATAGCCGTATTGGATTTTGGTGGAAAACACATTTTCAAGTAAAGGAGGATAGAAAACGTGTTACGAAGTTGTTTTTGAAGGAATAATACGGCTAATACAATACTATATTATATACTTAATAATAATAAAGTGACCATACGAACAAACTAATCCCAAAACCTCTTTGTCCTGACATAATTCCTTTCAGCCTCCAGGATATCCCGGTAGAACCCATCCTCATCCCTACGCATCTTCCTTATTACCCTGGACGCAGTCTCAGGTCCCAGCCCCCTGCTCGCCAGGGCAATGACCGCGGTCCTGCCGTGGGACAGTACCAAGCTGGCGTTCCTGTATACCCGGCGTGCCCGTTTCAGGTCATCAGCAGTCTTCTCCTTAATCTTAAACACCTTTATCTCCTCCTCCTCCCAGGGTTTCAAGGCAGCGATCATCCTGCTCTCACACAAAGGGCATTCAGGTATTTCCTGCACACGGGATACCCTGGTTCTTGATACCCACTTCTTACAGGTTACACAGAACAGGATCACCCTGTCGTTCATTATCCTCTGCTTCAGTGCCTCGATGATAGAAGCATCTGCCCTTGCCGGGGACACCAGGTCCCTGCCACCCGTAAAACCGGACATGCCAATGGGACTTACCTTACCTGCCGCCAGTATGACCTCACCCGAAGCAATGCGCCCGATTATATCAACAGTCCTTCCAATGTCCAGCTTATCCTGGAATATCTCCCTCACAGCCTCGTCATACATAGGCGTGCCATCGTATACATCAAGTAACCTCTGCAGGCTTATCCGCTCATAATCGGCATCTGTGTTTATAGCACCGAACTTTTTGGCTACCTGTATCATCTTCCACTTGAAAAAAGTGGTGTGCTTTAAAGACATCTCGATAATAGGTTCCACATGAGCAGGGTCCAGGTCCATTATAAGCCTGACTACATCTGCTGCCCCAATCCTTCTGGGAAGGTCAAGTTTGATCCTGTAAGGGTCTATCTCCATTGCAACACTGGTGCCCAGCCTGGCAGAAAGCAGGGCACTAAGTACTCCACCAATAGTATTATTGACCTTGTGGCCCCCGCAGATATTGATTATTACAGACCCTTTGGCATCTTCCACTGTAATGTTATCCTGCGTGGGCATTGCAAACCCTTCATCCACCTGTTTGCGCATGATATCCACCACGCTTATAGTTGTGGCCCTGTCAGTGGGGAACTGTTCCATCAGGTTCCTGGCGATCTCATCATCGGTAAGTCCCGCCCCGATCTTACTGCCTATTTTCGCCCTGATACTACAAACCCCATCAGCCACTCCAAAGGGCACAGGGATCTCCTCGCCCACCCATGAAGGTATCTCACCGCCAGGGTCGCGTACCGGCTCCACCTTGATGCGCTGCCTGTCATGCAATATCTCCATCACCCGCCACATTTCACCCCTGGCAATGAACACCGCACCGGGTTTTATGAAATTGACAATAAATATCTCATCCAGTGCACCCACAGGCCTGCCGCTGACAATATCCAGTACATCATATTTCTTTTCATCAGGTATCATGGAGAGGTTGGCATAATAGTACTGCCAGCTTTTTCGCCGCCGCCCTACACGACCGTCTTCTTCATGCCACACCAACCGGTTGTCCCCCACCTGCTGTAAAACCGCATCTACCTGTTCACGGGTGATATGATGGTAAGGATATGCCCTTGTCACAATTTCGTGTATGCGCTCACTGTCCAGTTCCCCAAAATCCAATACCATACCTGCGATCTGGTTTGCCAGCGTATCGGTCGAACCCTCGTGGATAAGCGTCTCCTCTATCATTCCTGAGTGCGCCCTGTGGATAATGGCCCATGACTCGACCACATCGTCCGGAAACGTGGTAATAATAGTCCCCTTTGAGGTCTCATTTATGCGGTGTCCTGCCCTGCCAACCCTCTGGATAAGCCTGGACACTTCCCTGGGTGACATGTACTGCACCACATGGTCCACGTCCCCGATATCGATACCAAGCTCCATTGAACTAGTGCAGATAAGCCCCTTCAGGTCGCCGGACTTGAACATATCCTCCATCTCTATCCTGGTTTCCTTGGACAGGGAGCCGTGATGCACACCAATTGACCTTTCCAGCATCCTGAACCTGGAACCCAGGGCTTCGGCAGCTTCCCTGGTATTTACGAAAATTAGGGTGGAAATATGTGATTCTACAATGTTTCCTATCACTCTCAGATGCGATGCCATTTCAGGTGTACACATCAGGCTGCGTGCACTTGTTCGGTCAGTAGTTGTGACCTGTGGTGTAACTACATTGAACTCCAGATCCTTGTAGATGGAGACCTCCACTATATCTACCTCCCGGTTCGAACCTGCCAGGAAGCGGGCTACTGTCACGGGACTGCCCACTGTTGCAGACAGCCCTATCCTCTGGAACTCACCTGCCACTTCAACCAGCCGTTCAAGTGCAATGGATAGCTGGGCACCCCGCTTGCTGGCTGCCAGTTCGTGTACTTCATCCACTACAACATACTGTACCGATCCCAGGTTCTTGCGTAACCGGCTGCCTGTTAGCATGATCTGCAGGGTTTCAGGCGTGGTGATAAGTACATCGGGAGGGTGTTTGCTCTGCTTCTGCCGCTGGTATTTGGAAGTATCCCCATGCCGCACCTGGACATCTATATCAAGCTGGGCACCCATTACCGCAAGCCTGGCCAGCATATCCCGGTTCAGTGCCCGAAGCGGCGTTATGTATAGCGCAGATATTCCTTTACGCCCCTCTTCATTCCTGTTAAGGATGTGGTGGAACACAGGAAGTATGGCACTCTCGGTCTTGCCGCTGCCCGTGGGTGCGATGAGCAGCAGGTTATCACCCTTTAGCAGTTTTGGTATAGTGCGTACCTGCGGTTCGGTTGGCTGGGTAAAACCCATTGATGAAAGAACAGCTTGGAGGCGGGGGTGAAGTTTGTTGAAAATATCTGGCATAATTGCGGAAATACCTGTTTCGTTTCTGCATCGACATTAAACTTTCTGCTTACTGATCGATGCTTAACACCCTTTCATCAGGTCATCAAGTTTTCTGAAAAGCAAATCTTCACTTTTACCCGGATTAACTTGAGTATACAAAGTCATATTTTAAATGTATGAAAAAAAAGGTGGACAGACTTTTGAGTTATGTTTGTGTGGGAATAGGAAGATAAGTGCTGTCCAAGTACTATCACATACATTATACTATATAAAGATTTCTCATTTACATTATCATCATCATCATGTTTGTGCATACATATTCTGCCCATCGGATCGTGCAGTGAAAAACAATCATATATAGTCAGCTCTTAAAGATAAGGTCATGTTACGATTCGGGACGGCCGGCACACCCATAAGTGCCTCAAAGAGGGATACCTTATCTGGAGTGAAACGGATAAGGGAGATTGGACTGGACTGCATGGAAGTTGAGTTTGTCAGGGGAGTGAAGATGGGAGTTGAAACCGCCGGAAAGGTGGGGCAGGCCGCCATTGAAATGGATGTAGCACTAAGTGTCCATGCACCGTATTACATCAACCTCAATTCCAGAGAAACTGAGAAGGTTGATGCCAGCCGGAAACGTATTCTGGACTCAGCCCATATAGGTAATATATTCGGAGCCAGAGGTGTAGTGTTCCATCCGGCATTTTATCATGATGACTCATCTGACATGGTTTACGGTATAGTGAAGACACACCTGCTTGAAATGGCTGCCCAGCTAGAAGATGAGGGAATTGACGTACTGCTGCGTCCTGAGACCACGGGCAAGGGCTCCCAGTTCGGTACACTGACAGAGCTACTTGAGATGAGTGCCGAACTGGAAGGTGTAATGCCATGCCTGGATTTCTCACACATGCATGCAAGAGGGGGGGCACTGAACTCGTACGAGGAGTTCTGCCAGATACTTAATGAGGTGGAGGGTTACCTGGGCCGGGAAGGACTTGATAATATGCATATCCATGTATCAGGTATCGAATACGGATCCAAAGGGGAGAAGAAACACCTTGTGCTTGAGGAGTCAGATATGGACTATCACGGGCTGGTCAAGGCCTGGAAGGAGTATGACATTAAGGGTATAGTGATCTGTGAGAGCCCAAACCTGGAAGGGGATGCGCTACTTCTGCAGAAAGTGTACAGGGAATTATGAACATACAGGTAGTAATTGTTCTACCTGACAGACTAAGCGGAAGCCTGTATCTTCACCAGCGTTGCCTTTATTTCAGCGATCTCATTTTCCAGCTTCTGATGTTTCTCTTCAATATTAGATGAAAGGCTATATCTTGTGTCCTTCACATCCACCTCTATTCTTGATAAGGTAGTTTTTATTTGAGACGTGTCGCCGTGTACCTTTTCCAGAATATTAATACTGGTATCTTGTTTTTCAAGCATTAAATCCTGTTTTTCAAGCATTGAATCTTGTTTTTCAAGCATTGAATCTTGTTTTTCAAGCATTGAATCTTGTTTTTCAAGCATTTTATCCTGCCCAAGTGCTAATTTATTGAACCCGGCAGTCATTGTATTGTTTAGTGTACTAAAGCCGTTGTTCGTTGCACCAATTAACTCCTTTAACAGGTCAGCGGCAGTATCGAGACGCTCATCAGTCTCGCCTTCATTTACAAGTTTGTAAAAGCCTGAAAATTCCCCGGTAGCTTCCCAGTCAGAAGATTCCAGATTCTCTACATTGATAAGAGTATTCTTGATATTGATGGCAGCAGTTAGTTGTTCAAGCACCTCTTCATCTCCTTCTGCCACAATCTTTACTCTGCTGTCGGATAGGTTCTCAGCATATCCGGACAGGGCGAGGTTTTTGCCTATTCCAACCACCCGGTCCCTGTATCCTGCTTGCTGCACCTTACCTGAGACCATGAGGATTATGCGTTTCATTTGAATGAGGTTTTATTTTAAAGAACAATAAAGATTGGCATGCGGTTAAATTGAGCATTATTTCCGGTAATCTGTCCAAACGACCCGAAAATGTTGCCTTTTTTAACCTATAGGAAAGTTCAATACTTTCCAGTAGGCTTAGAAAATGCGAACGAAGTGAGCATATTCTTGAGCTTATTGTTCCTTTTCTGCATCGATATTTGCTATAAGCTCATTGAGGTCCTTAAGTATTGCATCCAGGTCTATGCCGTGCATCGTGACACCTTCGGCCAGACTCTCATATGAAGATGCATGACAACCTATACAACCAAGCCCGTACTGGAAAAAAACACTCAGGGTCTGGGGATATTTTGACACGATATCCTGGATATTCATATCGCCTGTGATAGTATTATTATCTGACATTGTTATTTACACCTTTTTCATCTGATATTCCTCAATGTTACATAAAATTGATTGAAAAACACCTGATTTTCAGAAAATCTTAAGGATTCTCCTGTTATCTATCCAGATGCCTAATAATAAAAGCCTTTATATTGCATTCACAATAGGAAGTTAAGTGTATGAACAACACCCATATCAACATTGCAGTCCTGGTATCTGGCAGAGGTTCAAATCTACAGGCCATCATTGATAATATTGAAAATGGTACTATACCCAACGCATCTGTTTCTTTGGTCATCAGTGATATAAAAGATGCCTATGCAATGGAGCGGGCGAAAAACCACGGTATCGATGCTATTTTTGTAGACCCGGCCAGTTATCCCGACAAGGCAGGATTCGAAAGTAAGATACTGCATTTACTTAAAGAATATAACATCGGACTGGTCCTGCTTGCAGGCTATATGCGCGTAGTAGGTCCTACTTTATTAGATCCATTCAAAGGCAGGATGATCAATATCCATCCTGCACTGCTGCCTTCCTTCCCTGGGCTGCACGCCCAGCAGCAAGCATTTGACCACGGGGTGAAAGTGAGCGGCTGCACAGTCCATTTCGTTGATGAAGGTGTGGATACAGGCCCTATCATCATACAAAAATGTGTCCTTGTACTTGAAGATGATACCCAAGATATACTTGCGTCCAGGATACTGGAACAGGAACATAAGATATTTCCGGAAGCAGTAAGATTATTTGCCAGTGGAAAGCTAAATATTGAAGGACATAAGGTCAGGATCGTTGAATAAATTTAATCATAACACACATCACAATAATCCCAGTCAGGAGAATAACATAACATGTCATATATTTCAGAAGTGGATCCTACAATTGCAGAAGCTATGAAAAATGAATCCGAGCGGCAGGAATACAAGCTCAACCTGATAGCATCAGAGAATTATACAAGCCGGGCAGTTATGGAAGCCCAGGGCAGTATAATGACAAATAAATATGCTGAAGGCTATTCTGGCAAGCGGTACTACGGCGGATGCGAGTTTGTGGACGTAGCAGAAGACCTGGCAATAGAACGGGCAGCGGACCTGTTCGGTGCCGAGCATGTGAACGTCCAGCCTCATTCGGGTTCCGGTGCCAATATGGCCGTATATTTTGCAGTGTTAAATCCAGGCGACACCATCCTGAGTATGGACCTGTCCCACGGCGGTCACCTGTCCCACGGCAGCCCTGTGAACTTTTGCGGCAAGCTGTATAATATAGTGCCCTATGGTGTGAGCCGGGAGACCATGACAATTAATTACGATGAACTGATGCAGATGGCAAAGGAACACAAACCGAAGATGATAGTAGCAGGTGCCAGCGCATATCCCAGGGAACTGGACTTTACTGCATTTAAGGATATAGCAGATGAGGTAGGTGCCTACCTGCTGGCAGACATTGCACATATTGCAGGCCTTATAGTGGCTGGCGTACACCAGAGCCCCATCCCACATGCTGATTTCGTGACCACCACCACACATAAGACCCTGCGCGGTCCCAGGGGCGGCATGATAATGTGCAAAGAAGAATATGGAAAGGACATTAACAGAAGCGTATTCCCCGGAATCCAGGGCGGCCCGCTCATGCACATAATTGCGGCCAAGGCTGTGGCATTTAAAGAGGCCCAGACCCGGGAGTTCAGGGATTACCAGGTGCAGATAGTGGTCAATGCAAAAAAAATGGCCGCAGACCTGATGAATATGGGACACGATATTGTCTCCAACGGCACAGATACCCATTTGATGTTGGTTGACCTGACCAAACCCGGTATTACAGGCAAGGAAGCAGAAGCAGCCCTTAGCAAGGCCGGTATCATAGCTAATAAGAATACCATACCCTTTGAGACCCGCAGTCCATTTATAACCAGTGGTATCAGGCTGGGTACACCTGCAATCACCACCAGGGGAATGAAGGAACCCCAGATACAGATCATTTCAGAGAACATCGATAAAGTGTTGAAACATATAGATGATGAGAACACATTCACTACAGTAAAGCAGAATATGAAGAAGTTGTGCAGGCAATTCCCTATCTATACATGAGGTATATGGTGGTATGAGGTAAGAATGGAATCCGGTAATAAGCTAATAGACGGACGTGCCCTGGCAAAGAAAATAGAGCAGGAGGTTGCTTTAAGGGTAGCAGAACTTAAAAGCTCAAAAGGCATCACTCCGGGCCTGGCCACCATACTGGTGGGCGACGATGAGGGGTCAAAAATGTATGTGAGGTTAAAGCATAAGGCATGTGAACGGGCGGGCATTCATGCAGAGGACCATACCCTGCCCGACGATGCTGGTCAGGAAGAATTGATAGCATTGATACACTCCCTGAATAATAGGGACGATATCCATGCCATACTGGTCCAGCTCCCACTGCCGCCCCACCTGGACGCACAGGCAGCCATGGAGGCCATTGCACCTGAAAAGGATGCAGATGGTTTCAATCCGGTGAACATGGGACAGTTGCTTATAGGCAACGAAGGCCTGGTCCCCTGCACCCCCAAAGGTATCATCCGTGCCATGGAAGAATACGGGGTTGAAGTGGAAGGCAAGAATGCGGTCATTGTCGGGCATAGTAATGTTGTAGGAAAACCTATGGCAGCCATGCTATTAAATCGCAACGCCACGGTATCGGTCTGCCATGTCTATACAGATGACCTGAAAAGGTACACTACGCAGGCAGATATCCTGATCTCTGCCACCGGGGTAGCCCATCTTATCAAGGTTGATATGGTGAAAAAGGGGGCAGTAGTGTTTGATGTGGGTATAAGCCAGAAGGATGGCAAATTAGTGGGAGATGTGGATTTCGAGGCTGTACTGCCAGAAGTATCACTGATCACTCCGGTCCCTGGTGGTGTAGGTCCCATGACAATTTCTATCCTGCTGCAGCATACACTGGAATCTGCGCACAGGTTATCAGGATGATTGGATCGAGTACCGGATAGGATAACTGGATAATAGGATAATGATCAAGGTAGTTGTATGGTAGTTGACACGACTATTGCAGGTATTACAGTGGGAGATGCACATCCGGTGCGCATCATGGGCGCAATAAACCTAAGTCGTGAATCATTTTACAAAGGGTCAGTGACCGAACTGGAAAATGTAGTTCCGGCAGCAGAGCAGATGGTGGCAGAAGGTGCCGACTTCATTGATGTGGGTGCGCGCTCCACCTGGCCCCTGGCTGATAAGATCACAAAAGAAGAAGAACGCAAACGTCTCATCCCGGCACTGGAACAGCTCACTGCTAACGTGGACGTGCCCATTTCAGTGGATACGCAGTGCGCTGACCTGGCCCGCGATGCACTTGAGATCGGAGTACGTATTGTTAATGATGTGAGCGGCCTGACCGCCGACCCTGGTATGGTAGAGGTTGTCCATGAATACGGCTGTCCTGTTGTGGTCATGGCATCAGATAAGGTGCCCGGTGATGTGATAGGTATGGATGCTGTGATGCAATCACTGGATAGGATGATCAAAAAAGCTGAAAATGCGGGTATAGCACCTGAGCAGATCATCATCGACCCGGCTATAGGGAAATGGGTGCCGGAAAAAGTACCGATATATGATTTCGAGACAATTGACCAGATGGAACGCCTGAAGGTATTTGGCAAACCTGTGCTGGCAGCCATTTCAAGAAAGTCGTTCATAGACGAGGTGCTGGATAAGCCGCCCGCTGATAGACTTATAGGTTCCATTGCAGCCACTGCTATTACTGTATATAAGGGTGCACATATTATCAGGACCCATGATGTAGCAGATACTGGTGATGCCATCCGGGTGGCAGAGGCTATAAAGGGACGTAATATCATAGCCAGAAAACCAGATCACTCCATTGAAGTACTGGATAATTACTCCATTGAAGTACTGGATATTATCAGTGCAACGGATGCATCAGGATATTTTAACAGGATCGGTACCACAGGTACAGGCGGCAGGGTGATGATGGATAAGACTGTGTACAGAGTGCTTAAAATTAACAATGTCACTACTACGGAAGCCCTGATAATCAAGCAGGAAGCCCTCTCCCGTGGGTGCGATGCTGCCCTGCCAAGAGATGCCGTATCACATGAAACAGATAGTGTTGACCTTATCCTTATGGGGACTGAACTTCAGTTGAAACGCTTATCTGCAAAATTGGAATGCCAGGCCAGGGACCTGCCTGTGATAGCCGGACTGGTCCAAACCGCCCTGCAGCGGTTCAAGGACACCATTTATAGGTACGGATAAATGGGGTAAATAATATGATAATCACACGACCAAAACCCATTGAAGAAATACTCAGTATGGTGGAGATGTTCCCCGATCTAAGTATCTGCGTGGTTGGCTGCGGTATATGCGCCCGCAAGATACAGACTGGGGGTGAAGCGCAGGTCAGCATGATGACAGCACAATTGCAGCGCAGCGGCCTGGATGTGCTGGACGGCAAAATTGTGAAACATGCCTGCAGCACCAAGTCCTGGGACAGCTTTGTCGAGGAAAATCCGGCATTGGATAAGGCTGGCATACTGGTGGTAATGAGCTGCGGTGCAGGTGTATCACTGCTGGGGCGTATCTCTGGCAAACCCACACTGGCTGGCCTGGATACTACATCCCTTGGAAGTTCATTAAAGGATGAGACTTTAGAGAATTTTTGCGCTATGTGTGGGGATTGTAATGTGGGGTTATATGCAGGATTGTGCCCCAAATCGGGCTGCCCGAAATCCCAGGTGAACGGACCCTGCGGCGGTTCTATTGATGGAGACTGCGAGGTAGGGGAGCGTGAATGCATCTGGGCGAAGATATACGAGATACTGGAAAGCAGGGATATGCTACAGTTAATGGATGGCATAAGACCGCCCGTGAACCATGACAGGAGGCTGTAAGATGGGATTTGCTGATGTACTGGAATCAGGGAAATTCGTAGTTACTGCCGAGGTAAGTCCGCCCAAAGGTACTGATATTTCAGGTGCCTTGGCCGGGGCCGGACTATTGCAGGGACTGGTGGATGCCGTGAATGTCACTGATAATCAGCGATCAATGATGCGCATGTCACCAATAGTGCTCTGCCACAAACTTGGGGAGATGGGTTTTGAGACTATTATGCATATGACGTGCCGGGACCGCAACAGGCTGGCACTCCAGTCTGACCTGCTGGCGGCCCATGCGCTTGGGGTACACAACATACTGGCCATGTCAGGTGATTACCCGACCATGGGTGACCAGCCTTCAACAAAACCGGTGTTTGACCTGGATTCTGTGCAGTTGTTACAACTTATTGAAAAAATGAACAATGGGTTCGATTTCCATGATAAGCCCATTGACAGTCCTACTTCCCTGTATGCCGGTGCAGTAGCAAATCCGGGTGCCAGGCCGCTTGAGCCGCAATTGCTCAAGCTTAACAAGAAGGTATTGGCTAAAGTCCGGTTCATCCAGACCCAGGCAGTATTCGATGCGGCGGTGTTCAATGAGTTCGCAGATGCTGCCAGACATACAGGAATATCGGTCATTGCCGGTATCATACCTTTACGGTCCGCACAAAATGCCAGGTTCATGAACGAGAAGATACCGGGTGTAAAGATACCAGATGAAGCAATCAGTAGAATGGATGCAGCGGCAGATCCTGCATTAGAAGGAATGAGAATTGCGGCTGAGACTATAGCTGATATCAGGATCAACTGCCAGGGCATACATATCATGCCGATCGGCGGACATGGGAATACCAGGCGGCTGCTTGAAATGTGCGGTCTGGATTGAATTTTTCCCATCACATTTGAATAAATACACTTTCCATTCACCAAGATTTTTAACCAATATATTGAATAGATATTTTTAATATGTTGTAACGCTCAAAACTACTCATAATAAAATTAAATAAAATGAGAATTTGAATGGCTGAAAAGGAAGCAAAAGCACGAATCAAAATAAACAAGCTCTTAGAAGAAGCTAACTGGCGATTTTTTGACGACGAAAACGGTAAAGCCAATATTGCTTTGGAGAATAATGTCAAAATAACGGAATCCCATATCAATGCAATGGGTGACGATTTTGAAGAGACAAAAAAAGGGTTTATTGATTTTCTGCTACAGGATGAAAAAGGATTTCCACTAATTGTTCTTGAGGCTAAATCGGAAGACAAGAATCCATTTGTTGGCAAAGAACAGGCAAGGAGATATGCCAGATCGCAAAACTGCCGTTTTGTTATTCTTTCAAATGGCAATCTTCATTATTTTTGGGATTTAACAAGAGGCAATCCCTATTTTATTACAAAGTTCCCAGAACCCACATCTATAAAAGGGTACACGAATTACCAGCCTGATCCTGATAAATTGATTAACGAGCCTGTTAATGATGATTATATTACTCAAACCCAATATCCAAATTATCAAGATGTAGCAGCATGGAAGAATAAGGATGAACACACTGAGTTTATTGACGCCAATAAACTACGATTTCTTAGAAAATATCAGAGGAATGCAGTTCATTCTATCCAAAAGGCAGTAAAAAATGGGAAAGACCGCTTCTTATTTGAGATGGCAACAGGCACCGGAAAAACACTCACTTCTGCGGCTGTTATCAAACTATTTTTGAAAACTGGTAATGCTCATAGAGTTCTATTTCTTGTTGATCGTCTGGAACTTGAAGACCAGGCTCAAAAAGCATTTACCTTTCTTCTGAGAAATGATTATAAATCGGTTATTTACAAAGAGAACAGGGACGACTGGCGAAAAGCAGAGATTGTTGTCACAACTGTTCAATCATTGTTGTTTAACAACAAATACCAAAGGCTCTTTTCTCCTACCGATTTTGACCTTGTTATATCTGATGAAGCCCACCGTTCCATTGGCGCCAACTCACGGGCAGTATTTGAGTATTTTGTTGGCTACAAACTTGGATTAACGGCTACCCCGAAGGATTATCTGAAAAAGTTTGACAAAAATAAACCAACAACAAGAGACCCACGGGAATTTGAACGTCGTCTTATGATGGATACTTACCGCACATTCGGCTGCGAAGATGGGCATCCGACTTATCGTTATTCTTTGCTTGATGGTGTAAAAGATGGTTTTTTGATAAATCCTATTGTTCTGGATGCACGTACTGATGTGTCCACACAGTTACTTTCTGATGACGGTTATATTGTAATTATTAAAATCGATGAGGGGGAAGATGAAGAATCTGCCTACAAGCAGCTACAATTTGAAAAAAAGTTCTTCTCTGAAGCAACCAACAGACTGTTTTGCAAAACCTTTCTGGAAAATGCACTGCGTGACCCTATCAGCAAAGAAATAGGCAAAAGTATAGTTTTTTCTGTCAGCCAGAACCATGCAGCTAAACTGACCCAGATACTTAATGAGATGGCTGATATTATGTTCCCTGATAAATACAATTCAGATTTTGCTGTGCAAGTCACATCCCAGATACCAGATGCCCAGCAGTTCACTATCAATTTTACCAACAATAATCTTCTCGGCTCTGCTAACTTTTTGCCGACCTATAAAACCAGCAAGGCGAGGGTATGTGTCACAGTTGGTATGATGACAACGGGGTATGACTGCCCGGATATTCTAAACCTCTGCCTGATGCGTCCTATTTTTTCTCCAACTGACTTTATCCAGATAAAAGGACGCGGCACCAGAAAGCATAATTTCCTGGAGCAGCTTTTTGATGATGATTTGAAATCACTGGTCAATGAATCAGAGAAAACTTCGTTTAAGCTCTTCGATTTCTTTGCTAATTATGAATATTTTGAAGAGGAGTTCAATTATGATGAAGTATTGAAGCTTCCTTCATTTAGCCGCCTGAAAAAACCGGATGCGGGTGAAGGCAGATCCTATTCAATAACTGACGAATTTGAGAATTTTAACCCTGATACCCTAGTAGAGCTAAATGAAGAGCTGATAGGTTGGGAGGGGATGAAAATCGACCGCATGTTCTTTGAACAATTTGAAGATAAAGTCAAAGAGGATGGTTTTATCAAAGAGAATGTGGAGCAAGGCAAGTGGGATAATGTGCTTGACTATATCAATAGGCAAATCATGAATAAACCTGAAGAATTTTTCACAATAGAGAAACTCCGTAAAGCCGCCGGGGTGGATAGAAGAATATCCTTGCGTGAAATTATCGAAAGAGCCTTTGGTTTTATTCCATATTTCAAATCAAAAGACGAACTGCTGGATGAGGAGTTTAGCAAATTCATTGCTGATCTAAAGCCGGATGAAGTGAAAAAAATCATTCCGATGAAGTATTTTTTTAAAGCCTATATCACTGACAACCGGGTGCGGGATATTATTGAGACCAGAGAGTTTACCCAACTCCATACCAACCCGACATTTAACATGAATGATTTTAGGGCTGTGCCAACAAAATGGCGCACAACCATACCTGAATACATCAAAGATTATGTACCTTTGAATCAGTTCATGGGCTGAATGTGTAACGAATTTAGGGATAATTGATTGAATATGCTTGACACTGAAACAAAACGAAGAATTGATACGGCCCGCGATATTTTAGTTGGCAAAGTTCCAGACCCAAAATCACAAGTTGAGCAGATTACTATTGCCCTGATTTACAAGTTCATGGATGACATGGATGCTGAAGCCGAGGAGCTTGGTGGGAAGCGTTCATTTTTTATAGATGAGTTTGAGAAATATGGCTGGTCAAAATTGATGGCTTCCGGGGTGGGTGGTCATGAAGTACTGAATCTTTATGCGGAAGCAATTACCAAGATGAATGAAAATGCAGGTATTCCCCTGCTTTTCAGGGATATTTTTAAAAATGCCTATTTGCCTTATCGCAACCCTGAAACACTCAAAAGTTTCCTTAAAATCATTGACGATTTCGAGTACGATCACAGTGAGCGCCTGGGAGATGCTTTTGAATACCTGCTATCCGTCCTGGGAAGTCAGGGCGATGCCGGGCAGTTCCGCACACCGCGCCATATTATCGATTTTATGGTTAAAGTTGTAGACCCGAAAAAGGATGAGACTATTTTCGATCCTGCCTGCGGTACTGCCGGATTCCTAATATCTTCTTATAAGCATATTCTGAAATCCAATACTAAAGACGGTAAAACCGGCGCCGGACTGACACCTAATGAACGCACATGGCTTGCCAAGAACATCAAAGGCTATGATATTTCACCGGATATGGTCAGGCTTTCACTGGTTAACCTCTACCTGCATGGTTTTACTGACCCGCATATTGATGAGTATGATGCCCTGACCAGTGAAGACAAATGGAATGAGTATGCTGATGTGATACTTGCCAATCCGCCTTTTATGTCACCAAAGGGCGGTATCAAACCCCATAAACGTTTTTCTGTGCAATCCAAACGCTCTGAGGTGCTGTTCGTGGATTACATGGCTGAACATCTCACTCCTAACGGCCGGGCTGCGATCATCGTGCCTGAGGGGATTATCTTCCAGAGCCAGAACGCTTATAAACAGCTTCGCAAAATGCTGGTTGAAGATTACCTTTTTGCTGTGGTCTCATTGCCTGCCGGAGTGTTTAATCCATATGCTGGGGTTAAAACTTCTATTTTGTTGTTGGATAAAAACCTGGCTAAGAAAAGCGATTCTATCTTGTTTGTAAAGATTGAGAATGATGGATTTGATTTAGGCGCGCAGAGGCGACCTAATGATAAAAGTGAACTGCCGGAAGCGGTTCATTTAATTAAGAATTATGTGTCAGGAATTATGAATGGTGAAACTTTCGATGCTGAAAATATTGCTAATGTGTTGGTTGTGGCGAAAGAGAAGATTAGGGGGAATAGGAATTGGAATTTGAGCGGAGAACAGTATAATGATAATCAGTTTATCTATTCTGGTGATTATCCAGAAATAGAAATTAGTGATTTTGTTGAAATCCAGTCTGGATTTGCCTTTAATTCAAAACAGTTTAATGAGTCAAACGGTTTTCCCATTATACGTATTAGAGACATAAAGACAAATCAGACAATGACAAAATATAATGGGGAATATAATCACGAATATATTGTTAATAATGGTGATTTGATAATCGGTATGGATGGAGAGTTCAACACTACTTTGTGGCAAGGTGGTCCAGCACTACTAAATCAACGAGTATGCCGTTTTTTTAATTATCGTAATTGTTTAAAGGAATATATATATCGGTTAATACAGCGGAAATTAAAAGAAATAGAAGAAGCTACGTATGCAGTGACGGTAAAACATATTTCTGTAAAACAAATACGTTCTATAAAAATCCCCCTTCCCCCCTTAGAAATCCAGAAAGAAATCGTCACGGAAATCGAAGGCTACCAAAAGATCATTGACGGCGCCCGCACTGTGGTGGATAACTACAAGCCCCATATCCAGATTGAGCCGGAGTGGGAGGTGGTAGAATTGGGAGACGTTTGTGAAATCAATCCAAGGAAATCACAAATATCACATTTGGATGGTGATTTACAAGTTTCCTTTGTTCCAATGGCTGATGTTAATGAAAATGAAATGTATTTTGATACAAAAGAAACTCGCAAACTAGATGGCGTAATTAAAGGATACACTTATTTCCAAAATGATGATGTTCTGTTGGCAAAAGTGACTCCATGTTTTGAAAATGGAAAAGCAAGTTTAGCTAAAGAATTAACAAATGGTATAGGTTTTGGTTCAAGCGAATTTTATGTTTTTCGATCATCAGAAAAAATAAAACCAGAATGGATATATTATAATGTAACTGCGAATCGTTTTAGGAATGAAGGAAAATTAAAAATGACTGGAACAGGTGGGTTACAGCGTATTCCAAAAGATTTTGTTAAGCACTGTAAAATCCCCCTACCGCCCCTTGAAACCCAGAACCTTATCATCACCCAGATTGAAAAAGAACAGGCGCTGGTCAATGCCAATAAAGAACTAATCACCATCTTTGAGCAAAAAATCAAAGATAAGATTGCCAGCGTGTGGGGTGAATGAAACGCTGTGGAAGAAGCCTGCCAGGCATCAGGAAGGAGATGTTCACGATTGCGGAAACGTAGATAATCTCAATCGATGAGAAGGTATCTGACCACAAGACGAATATTATGCTTCTTGCAGTAGAGCTTTCTATTGATACCATTAATTAAAAGAAATGATGGCAAAATTTGGTATTTTCAGGGGATTAAAGTTTCTGCTTAAATAGGCATCGTAGTCGGTTGTGCAATATTTGTGCTCAATATATATACTAATAGATATTGCTATATACAAAATAACATATATAAAATAAATAACTTGGTGGGCATACTATGGATAAAGTTAAACTGTTTTCAATCCCTGATATCAAATTTTACAATCCTCCTGAATTTAGAGAGTATCTGGTTGAAAATTATGAATCATCTCAAGTCGATCACGATTTAACGATTATTGTAGGAATTACAAAGCTTAACAAAATTGACTTCTTTGAAGCCCTTCAATCTTTTGGTTTCACGACAGTGCGTAATCTAGGTTCAGTCTCACACATTAAATTTGATCTGGACGAAGCTCCTATTGAATGCTATGTAACTCATGATGCTGATACAGGAGTGGTAATATTTTACACCAATTATAGAAAGACGAATAAAAATGAAATCCCTAAAATTCGAGACTTTCTAAGTTCTGATGTAAACACTTACTATTTATTTTTCAAACCATCTCTCATGAGAGAAATAGCCGAAGAATTAATGGATGGGCATGAAAACCTTGAAATTACGGAGTTCACCGCTCGTCGGTTACCAAATTCTCGTTTTGAATCCCATATTAGACCAAACTATGATCGAACGATTAGTTATTGGGGAGATGATGGAAGAGAAGCACTTCAAGAATTGGGGTATCAATATGGAGTATTGCCGAGCAGATTTGTCGTGAATATTCCAGAAACAATTAAATTTGTAATCGATGATGAAGGCCTCTTTACTTTTGCTTCGGGGAATCTTAATATATTATTTGATATTTTAGAAAAAGCAGTAAATGAATCAAGAAAAACAATGGCAGCTTACGATGGGTCAGACTTTAAAGTTTTACCTGTAAACACAGCAGGCCGGATTTTCGATATTCCCAGCAGTACACCTGTTTCAATTCAACTTAATCAATCAATTGAATATCATGATATTAGTGAATTCAGGGCAAAACTCAACAAAGATTATACTATTGTAGATTTCATAGCTAGAGAAGGATCACTATTTTTAAGTTCTGATCTAGTATCAAAGTCAGGGTTTCAATTTCGTATTAAAGCTAATGAAAATCACATTAAGATGTTCCCGGATGGTAAGATGATTTTTTCTGAGTTCATGAAATTTTACGAATTTATAATTAAATCAATTGACCCTAGAGCAGAATTCCTAATTTGAGGAGGTTGTTTTGAAAGGGGTTGGTAGTGGCGTAGAAAACGAATTAAATCGTCTACTTGCGTCAAAAAGTGGCAAAGAAGTCCAAGTCCGAATTAAGGAGATAGAGAAGAATCTCCACAAAATTGAAATAGAATCTTTTAAAAAACACTTTGAGAGGTCTGAATATCATGATAAATTGGTTGATATCTGCATATCGGCTTTTGGACCAGAGAGCAAATGTTACAATGACCTTGGTTATGCATTTATTTCATCTGAGCCCCTTGTCGAACTTGGTGTGAAAAATTTCGATGTTATGATTTATAACGATAAAAAGAAATATGCTATTTTTGTAGAGTGTAAATCTTCTGTGAAATCAAATCGTGGAAAATATATTTCTGATGCATATGAAGCTAAAACGAATGTGATTGAAAATCAGAAATATTTAGAGGAAATGTTAGGCGATGAAATTGAAACGATGGAGTTTGTTATTTGCGTTCCCTCGCATAAAACAGATGGTATAGTTCGAGAGATCGAACGACAGGAAAATGAAGGTGAAATTGATGTTAGCTCTAACGATTTATTGCTAATTTGGCAGGTCAGCCTTTTTGAAGGTGAAGTACTTCAATTATTCACAAGAATAAATTCTAGAGATAAGCAATATAAAAGTCAACATAAGGATCTTAACTTGACAAAAATGTTAGGCAGCGATGGGCATGAAGTAAAATCCGAAGTATTAACAAAATTTTATCCATCCTCCCATCCCCTAACTATGGGCAGCAAAATAGTTACAGAAATAGTTACAAAAAATATGCGTGAAAACACACAGATCAATGTTTTTTCAAAAGAATCCGTGGAACAATTTTGTAAATCATCTAGAAATCTTGCTCATTATGCTTGTGAAAAACTTGGCAAAAATATAGTTGATCATTTTATTGGAGAATGTGAATTTTTTGGGTTAATTGAGAAGGTTGAAGGGGAAGATGATTTGTTTAAATTAAATCTCGAAGGTAAACGCCTCAATACAATTCTGAACAATTATAACCCATCTTCGTCACTATGAATTTAAACCGCTATCAGTGGACCGTACCATTTTTAAAATCTGTTCCACACATTCTTGACCCCGATCGATTTCAAGTATTTGTTCATTCCAAAATATTTGCAATTGAATGCATCCATAATGTTTTTTTGCGTATTCGTCATGGTCGTAATTTTCAATTTCACCTTTCTCCAATGATTTGTTCTATATGTTATAACAATTATATAATGTTCACGGTTTGGAATTCTGTTCTACATCTGGAAAAGTTAAGGAAGTATTATTTTGGTGAAAATCGAGAGGAGTGGACGTTAGAAAAGATTATTTATGGATGAAAACTGTGAATTCTGGTGTGATACTGGAGAACATGGGTTATAAAGAAGAATATAAAAAAGCATTCGTTGCTCGCAAAGTGAGACAAAAAGCAGCAAAGCAAGTTGTTGAGGAATATCACAAAAAGTATCCAGACCTTTCAAATTATGTGGAAAATCCGGAATAAAATACGACTCCAGCTAACACTCTTCTAGTTGACAATTCCTCCTCATATCCGGCTTTTCAGCAGCACAATAATAAACCAAATAATAAAGATACTGGAATATTACAACCATTAATGCATCTCTGGTTGCATATCTCACTTCCCCATGCAAATCAATTGATAAAATCTGCGTGTATCTGCGGTTGATGTTGAACTGATTCCAGCCCCCACTCCTTCTTCTGCTTTCCCCCCGCCTCCTTTTTCCCTCTTTCCACCCAGGTGCCCCCTCCCGCTCTGCTCTTCTCGCTCTTATGGTGCGTGGGGTGGCGGACGCTTTTATGCTGCCTCGTGGATGCATGGGTATCAGACGGTTCGGGGTTGCGAAGTGGATGTTATTTCGGTTAGCTGCCGGCGGCTGTTAAAATATATTATTTATGAAATACTGCACCGCAAAGGATGCGAAGGACGCAAAGTCAATGCAGCAACAGCTTAGCGCTCTTTGCGAACTTTGTGGTGAAACTGTGAACGTCAACCTTCAATCTGCGTCCATCTGCGATTCATATTGAAATGCTGTCCAGCCCCCCCTTCTTCCACCCGCCATATCCACTCACACAGCCCCCATCTGCCCAGATGCTTAGGCCTGCCGCCGGTGCAGGTGCGGCTGTGGCAATAGTAATCACCAAGGCCATGCAGCCCAGAGGCGGGAGCGATGTGATGGGGAACGGTGCCGCGACGATGGACGGTGGCATTACAGTTAAACAGATGGATAACGAGGTCTTGAATTAAGCAACCATCAAATGAATACAGTTATCGCTGCTTAGCGTTTTTCTGTCTCTTTAATGACTTTTTTCACCCTCGACGCCTGTGATTTTGTCATATTGACCATTCTTTTTTCCAGCATTTCAATAAACCTGTTTTTATTGGTCGAATCGACCGCTACCACTATTTTTTCAGCGTGTTGTGGTACATCCTTTGGTCGACATGATTCCATGTGTTTTAACAAATACGGGAAAATCTTCTTTTTATACTCATCATTTCTTGAGGCGGTTATTGCAAGAGTCTTTATTCCGTTATCTCTTGTGATGACAGAACCTTTTTCTATTGCCTTTAATATTTCTTCATGTTGATTAAATATCACTTCAGCTTTTATCACGGCAATAGTAGACAATGCCATCATGCTTCCCCAAACCATTCGATTGTTCGGGCTTTTCAATAAATTTAAAAAATCACCTGCATAATCCGCTATCAATTCCGGATCGAGATACCCGATCTCATACAGGACTTTTAAACAATCACTCTGGATATTCCGGTTCTCATTCCAGAGGTTTTCAGCAATTTCCCGAATACCTCCTATTTCCTTCGTTTTAACTAATTCACTTGCAAGTTCCTGATTTGGTACTTCATCCCGTTGATCCCGGAAGTAGGCTATTTTATTTAAAATTGACATACAGCACCTCTTTTCGCGGTTTATATTCGAGCCGTGTTTTTGTTATATTAGTTGCCTTCCCTGAACCTTAAGAAAAATATAATGAAAGATGAAAAACCTTTCGCTATCCTTACAGTGACTTTTTAATTTATTCTGGATAAATGGATCGTGATAAAAAAGATTCACCGCAGAGGACGCAGAGATGACACACGTTACCTACATAACTAAACATCAGGCGTGGTCCGCACGGTGCATCTCTAAATTCTCATTTTCCATAAAAATATTCTAGATATTCTTCATTGGTCAGTCCCGCCTTATTTATCAACTTCTTCAATAGACCGACACCAAGTATTTTATTTTTATGGACAGGTATAGACAGATGGATTTCACCATCATTTTTTATGAGGATATGATGACTCCCTTCAATATGGTTTACTTGCCAGCCGGCTGCCTTAAAAGCTGACACATGCTTGTCCCCGCTGGCTCTTGGTAGTTTAGGCATATTCAGCAGTCGTTGCAGTGTCTAATGAAATATTGATCCGGTCGTGGAACATTGAAGGACTTTTTTTAAGGAACTTATCCTTTGCACACTTAAGCCTCGATGTAAGGCAACCTACTATGGCCTCATTAATATTGTCCATAGCTTCATCCAGTGTATCTCCTTCTGACAAGCATCCCGGAAGGTCGGTACATTCAACGACATATTTGCCATCTTCATCAGTTTCACAAATGATATTAAATCTCATTTGAAATTCTCCAATTGGTAAGTCATGTAACAATATCTAATATATATTTAACATAGTTATTATGCTTATCGAGTCACTAAATTCCCAGGCTGCCCGGTCTTTGTGCTGAGGACCGGATGCGGTTGCTCTTGCTAAGAAAATTACCTATATCGATATCGAAATGCGTTTATACTTTCCTATACGTTAAAAAAGAACGTAAGTGAGACTAATGGAAAACGGGAAAACACAAGTAGAACTGGCAAAAAACGGCGTTATTACCAGACAGATGAAAGATGTGGCGTCCCGTGAAGGTATCGACCCTGAAGTGATCCGGGGTCGGCTGGTAGAGGGTAGTCTGGTAATAATGACCCGAGGCCCCATCTCAGTAGCAATAGGCAAGGGGGCCACCACCAAGGTAAATGTGAACATCGGCACTTCCAGTGCAATGATCGACCCGAAAGAAGAACTTGAAAAGGCCATGGTGGCAGAGAAATATAAAGCTGATACACTGACCGACCTTTCAATGGGCGGGGACATCCCCGCGATCAGGCGTTCCATCTACCGGCATACCACCCTGCCCATAACCACAGTACCCATATACCAGTCAGTAGCCCAACAGGGTATCTACTCCATGACCGAAGACCACCTGCTGAATAATATCCAGCAGCAGGTCGATGAAGGCGTCAGCTCTGTGGTCCTGCACTGTATAGAGCGTAACTGTATTGAGAAATTAAAAGGCCATCCCCGCATTATGGGCATGGTATCGAAGGGCGGCTCTTTTACCAGTATATACATGCTTACCAATGAATGCGGCAATCCTTTCATAGATAATTATGATCATATCCTGGAAACCCTGAAGGAGAATGATGTGATACTATCCCTGGGCAATACCATGCGCAGCGGCTGCATCAATGATACACCCGATTCTCCACAGCACCAGGAGATGCTGACGAACATGAGACTGGCCAGGCAGGCAAACCAGGCCGGGGTCCAGGTAATTGTGGAAGGTATGGGTGGGCATGTACGTGCATCAGAGGTGGCCGGATACGTCAAATACCACAAAGATGCCGGGGATTTCCCGTTGTTCGTGGCCGGACCGCTGCCTACCGATGTAGCTGTTGGCTATGACCACATTGCAGGGGCAGTGGGTGCATCCATAGCCGCGGGTGCGGGTGCGGATTACCTGTGCTATATCACACCCTCTGAACATCTGAGGCTGCCTACAGTGGACGATGTAAGGGAAGGGTTGGTGGCATTTCGCATTGCTGCACATATTGGTGATTCCATCAAGTACGATGCCAGACAGCAGGATATGGAACTGGCAAGATACAGGGCGGTCATGGACTGGGATGGACAGATGCAGTATGCCATCGAGCCTGAAAAGGCATCAGGTATGTGTCCTGAAAAAGGACCGTGTACTATGTGCGGGGATTTCTGCGCCCTTACAATTATGCATGATTTTTTAAACGTATAGGAAAGTATATACTTTCCAGTAGGCTTAGAAAATGCAAATGAAGTGAGCATTTTCTTTATGGAAATAATAGTAACTAAAATGGTATTCACTTCAAATAAGAGAGAAAAAATAATAGCCACAGAGAACACAGAGATCACAGAGGATTTCTTCTCGGTGTCCTCTGTGCTCTCTGTGGCAGATAAATATAAACAATGATTTATACAAATTTTATTACCCTACTTTTTGAAAGGGATACCTAAAATGGATTGTCATGCCAGATAAACTTGAATTATTCGGAATAAAGACGCCACTGATAGAGCCGGGCGATGATATGGGCAGCGTGCTCATAAGCTCTATCAGGGAAAGCGGTATGACCATCATGGACGACGATATTGTAGTGCTGGCTGAATCGGCTGTGGCCACTGCCGAAGGCAGGCTGTTTGACCTTAATGATGTTGAGGCAGGGAAAAAAGCCCGTGAACTGGGGCTAAAGTATGCTGTTGACCCAAGGGAGATGGAATTGATACTTGGGGAGTGCGATGAGATAATCGGAGGTGTGCTAGGTGCAGTACTTACCATTACCAAGGGCAACCTGTCGCCCAATGCCGGAATAGATGGTTCCAACGCACCGCCTGACTGTGTGGTGCTGCTGCCGGAGGACCCGGTATTAAGTGCCAAGCGTATCAGGAAACAGCTTGAGGAAGCCTTTGACTGCCGCTTGGGTGTTATTGTTGGTGACAGCCGTACGCAGCCTATGCGGCTCGGGTGTGTGGGGATAGCACTGGGTTGTTCGGGCCTGCGTCCTGTGGAGGATGCACGGGGGTCAAAGGACCTGTTCGGGAAGGAGCTTACAATTACAAGTAAGGCCACGGCTGACAACCTGGTATCTGCGACGCAGCTTATCATGGGTGAGGCGGGTGAGGGAATTCCAGCAGTAGTTGTGAGGGGACTGGATGGTATTGCAGACGAAAATTGCGAGATACCAATATTTTCAAAGGATGAGTGTATGTATTACAGCAATATTGCACATTAATGATTTTTATATGGTGTAGGGGCGACCCACAATTGTGTTTGACATGAAAATTTTCTCTTCTTTTTGAATTTAAACCCTTATTTGCACTTTCTTTCCGCCCGATTTTGAATTGTTGGACGGCCTTGACAGTTATGAAAATCGCTATACATGCCACGTTACATCTTGTCCAGTGTATACTGGTGACTGCCGAATGGCTAATTATGTGCATTCTTAGAATATCTTGAAACTGAAGAGCAATTTTGCGCAAAAATAGGATTTTTCCTTAAGGTATTCAAGTTAGATTGAATTTTACCATCAAAAATTATATTTTTCTTTTTTAAACTTAATTTCATCATCTTTAACATAAAAACAAGGTGAAGCCCATGACCCATAATGAGATTGTCGGAAAAGTACCTGAAAAGCGCCTAAATTGAAACTTCATGAATTATTGTTAAGACTAAATCACTATGCTGCGCCCGGTCATATTCAGACAGTAAAGCTGAAATATTCGAAAATTAGGCTTTTCCGACAATCTCATAATGGTTACTTAATTCATCCATTATTTTTTTTCCAATTTCTCTATAATCTTCATTTAATCTCCAATAGTCCCAATCTCTTTCAATAGAAATATATTCGGCCAATAGAGCAGTACCATTTTCTATATAACCATGATTACTATATTTAATTATATTCGAACCATTAGTATTTTTAGCCTTAAGAATGATCTTGACTTTGCCTATAAAATCTAAGGTTGAGTAAATTAAACTAAAAATTGAATTGTCTGCAATAAATCAACTGCTAAACCATAATCCCATAATATTTTGAGTTGTAATTTATCATTAAAGCTTCCATAATCTGGTCGTGTCCCCGATTTACTGAACAGGCACTCTGAACGTTAATAATTCTTTCAATGTCCAAATATGGTCTGTAAGTTTCTGAGCCATAGCTGGTGTCCTTTTCAACCATCTTTTTTTCCCACAATTGACCATTAATCGTAGTGATTTATGCGGCTTAACAAAATTATACCATGCCTGGAAGAAGTCTAACGCTCTTGAATGCATTAGCGCACTTTTACTAAAATTCATTCCTTTGCGTATAAATCTTGCCAGAGAATTTCTGATAGTAAGATTGATCCGTTCTATATATGCTGTGTTAATACAGCCACCTGAATCTGCCCCAAAAAGCCTTAATATTTCTTCGACATCTCCGAAAACAACGCGTTGACGCACTTCAACAACTTGCCCTTTCGCAACCTTTTTTATTACCTGAGCATACCTCAAATCTTCAGGTGGCACCAAAATAGGATGTGGTTTTCTTCCAATGCCACAATAGGGTGGCTGCTCCAAACTCCCGTAAACATTTAGAAGTCCCAATTCAAAGGGATCCCAGTCATCTGAGGTGAACAGTGGGATTGGAGAGGTATTTGATCGTTTACTTTCGAAATCAGTAAATAATTCTGTAGCATCATCTGTACTTCTTCCTCCTTCATGATGACTGATAAACAATTTTGTATCACTTTCCATTGCTGTTAATGAATAAAAATCACCATATTCATCAGGATCGTCATCAGTCACGTTTTTTTCCTTTTTTTTATAAATGACCATATCTCATCTATTTGTACCTGGCCAAGCTCAAGCTCTTGAAAAAAATAATCGGTAACTTCTTGACAATGAGCTCCTGCAATGTCAAGCCATCTGCATATAGTATCTTTATCATATCCTGTGGCTCTTGCCGTTCCTCGTATGCTTCCTTTTTCAGGTATCATTGCCAGTGTCCTAAGTACTTCTTCATCTGGGGTCTTAAGTCCAAAAAATATCGTACATCTGGTTTCACTGAAGCAATGTGTGCATGTATTGCATCTCAATAGCGCCCGATTTTTCGATCCGTATCTCTCTTTGACTCTTATATTTCCTTTACCCTTCTTACCGTAATTCGGGCAATCTTTATTCAAACAACAAAATTCTGATAAATCCAGTTCTGAATCCATTTATATCCCTCAAAAGAGAGAATTACATTTAAACTATTTAAATATTGTCAATTAATCAGGGACACGACCCATAATCTTTCATGTAATGAATGAAACCATTTCTATGAATTTCTAAAAGCTGGCTTCTAAACTTATCACCTATGTACCCTTTTGATGCCTCGGACAAAGCGTAGCGACGTTCGGGGTCGTTGACCAAATATACCCTTTAATCCACATCAAATAACCTGCTCCCTGTCCGCACCCCCATGGTCGGCAGCCTGTCAAGTGCAATCGGGGCGGCAGGGCCTTGGGACAAAATTACTCGATCTGCAGTCCCATAATTTCGCAGTCTTCTTCAGTAAGCTCCACCACACGAACATAATACTCGGCAGAAAATCGCTCTAAGAAATCTATAATCCACTTTTTATCCTTATCTTGGATGACGAATACCCCGCGTATGAGCTTACGATATGGAATATCATCCAAGATACCTCGTTTACGGTAGACGTATTTCCCATGATGTGTGCTTGTTTTCTGACCGTACAATGCCTTTGTGAATGCACTTGATGTTATCTTATCATTACCAGTAGGCAATGTAAACGCTATGAGTATTCCCCTCATATATATTTACACGGTCGCAATGTTTAAATAATTAGCGCTCATATTTACATTATGCCCGCAAAATCTCGTACTGAAGAACTCAGAACACTCATAAAGCAGGTTCGTGATGGCGATTTCGACTACAATAGTCGTGAGTCTCCCGAAACCAACTGGAATCTGTATGACTATGCACAGATCAAGGAGTTTGCCAACTACTTAAATAATCTAAGAGATCTTGTTGATGAATCTGACAAACGAATAAAAGAAAGAACGCCACCTAAAAAACAAGGTGTAGGCAGGCCACCAATTGATCCGGCTGATATCGCCAAAATACTATTATTACAAGCATACACTAGCTCGCCTAATAGAGTCGCTGAAGGATTACTTCACCTATTTCGAGAGAAATTAGGTGTACATCGACACTTTTCGTACAAAACGATAGAACGTGGTTATGATCGAGAAGCTGTAAATGAGATATTGAACGAAATCATAAAAATAACCAATGAAACCGTGGAAGACAAGGAGGAGACCTATTCGTTTGATGGCACCGGTTTTTCTGCTTCAAATAAGGAGAATTATGCTGCTAAACGACAAAAGCAGAGTTATAAAAAGAACCAAAAGAAAACAAAATCAGAATGTACTAATGAAAATCACGACTGTTTTCCGATAGCAAACACGGCTAAGAAAATGGGTTTTTCTTATTGTGTGATGGGAGTTGGAGTTCAACATAAGCTGATTTCAGGCATGGCTATAAGCCCAGATCACTCAATTGGAGAAACTACCATGTTCCCTGAGGTGTTTGAGCAGACTCTTCAATGCAATCCTGATATGATGAATGCTCTTGGAGATGGAATATATGGATGTCGCTGGATTACTAATTTGGTATCGACAAATGGTGTCACTCCTTATTTTCTACCTCGCAGCAATGTAACTTTAAGGAGTAAAGGGTTTGCAGGATGGAGTGATATGCTTTATTCAATATTGGAAGATATGCAGGAATGGTTAAAACAATACCATATGCGTTCGATATCGGAAACGGTTAATTCTATGGTGAAGGCTAGATTTGGATCTCCTCTAAGGAAAAGACTTGATGCGCGCAAGGTTACTGAAACACGACTGAAGAATGTTGCACATAATGTTCGCAGAATTGGGTATCTTGAAATTTTGGATGGCATTATACCGCATTGGCCACGTAAGGCAGTATAAGTGAATTTTGTCCCAAGGCCGGGCGGCAGGGAAGCGTAAGAAAGAATGTGGCAGGAATTTGCCATTCATAAAACACAGAATCACGAGGATTCACACAGATTGAAGGCTCGATACCTTTTTGAAATGGATACGAAAAATATCTATTTTTTTTCAAAAACCGCCAGGTGATAGTACCCTAGACTATTAAAAGGAAACAACCATCTTACTTTATCTTCAAAACGCATAAAGAATTTTTCATAAAAATATAGTTTCCTATTATTATGCGGGTATAGCAACAGTAGCAGACACCCGATTGATACCTTAAACCCGTTATTTTTCAGCATATTTGATAATTCGCTTTTTGAAAAATAATATGTCCACAATCCATTCAGAGTATATTCCTTATTAGTTAAGGCATGTAATAACCAGCGTCCTTTTGCGTTAAGAATGGTTTTGACCCACCAGGTTAGATTCCATCTATTCACAACAGTGATCACAGCCAGGCTGCCGTTATGCAAGACCCTGTATATCTCCTGTATGGCGATATTTATATTCGGTACATGACTGTATACTCCAAAGATCGAAATTAATCCATCAACGCAATTATCTTTAAAAGGAAGAGCTTCGGCTGAGGCAAGGATTAATGATACTTTATCGTTCAGACCGGCATTATTTACCCTGTCTTTTGCAATCCTTATCATTTCCCCTGAGATATCCACACCAATTACCTGATAATCTTTTTGTGCAAGAAATAATGTTTGTTCTCCAGTCCCACAACCTATATCAAGAATTAAACCGGGTTTTAAACTATTAAGAAGAACCCTGTTCTCTACTGACCGCATATATTCAAGCCTTTGATTATCAAATCTGTTGTCATAATTATCGGCAAGATCTTCATAATATTTTACTATACTTGTTGTATGTGACATGTTGAGTTAGTTTATTTATCCCTGGGGCGCAGGGGCGCATGTAAGACCCTGGATTTCCAATCCTATGATGTGCAAGCTCCGCACAACCAGAATGCTTATCCCAAAAAAGCATTTGTTGAACATGCCTGAGGGGATAAGGTTGCCTATATAATTAAGACTATATTACTGTTGTTGTACATGTCGGTCAAAGCGTATAAGTTTAGGATATACTCCAACAAGAATCAACAAAAACACGGAATCACGAGGATTCACACAGATTGAAGGTTCGATACCTTTTTGTTTCACCTAAATGACGCAAAGATTGCAAAAATCGCAAAGGATTTAGTTATTCCCTGCTCACCATTGCCTTTAATGCAACCCTGAACATTCCGAATAACTTCTTTCCTTTTGTCTTTGCCAGCAACTTACCAACCAGGATCGAAGGATGGTCAATATCCCCATAAGTATTGATCAGCTCCAGCACCTCAGGCTCACCAAAGAACCTCATCAATTCATTGAAATCCTCATCCCCCATCCGCCCGAATACCTTATGTATCCGCATCCCCACAGACAGTTCCCTTCCCACAACTTCCCGCCACTGCCTGTCATACTCCATCAGCGACCCCGCCGAAGTATCACCCGCCAGCGCCGCCTTTGCAGCCACCTCACCTGCTATCTTCGCACACAGGGCACCCATATACACCCCGCCGCCTGAGGTGGGTTTTACCTGCCCTGCCGCATCGCCGGTGATAATTACTCCATCAGTTGCCGTTCTTGATCGAGGGCCAAGCGGGATACAGCCAACCAGCATATCCGAACACCCCTTTCCCGCGCGCTCCTTCATCCTTGGATTTGTATGCAGGAACCTCTTCAAGTGTTCATATGCGCTCAAATGTGTCTTTGCAGGGTCAACACAGAGCCCGATACGTGCCGTATTTTCGCTCACTGGCACAGCCCATGCAAAGAACCCGGGTACATCACCACCCAGGAAAACTTCTACATGGTCGGTATTCTCCACATCATACGCGGTCTCTATCTGCACCCCGGACAACAATTTCTGCACCTGGCCAAGAGCACTCCACCTGGCGATGCTGCCCTGCACTCCATCAGCACCAATGACCACTCCTGCAGAAATATCGAACCTCTTACCGTTGGTTATGACTTCCAGCACCTTCTTTCCCCTGGCACTCCCCGGTCTTAGTCCCAGTCCTAGTTCTAGTCCAGACCGCGTCCCAAGGCCAACTGCTTTCGTCTTCATCATGACCTCGGCTCCAGCCTCTGCGGCACGTTGCAGCAGGTGTCGGTCGAAAATCTTCCTGTCTATCACATATGCCCTTATCTTTTCTCCGCCGATGGATATACCTGTGCTGTTTGGGGGAAAAATATGGGCACCCTTGATCTTCTGGTAGACCCAGGCTCCCGGCTCAATATCACATACATCAAGGGTCTTGCTGCTGACCAGGCCTGTACACTGAACAGGTGAACCTGATGCCGCATGTTCTTCAATGACCAGGGTCCTGGCACCCGCCATAGCAGCATGCTTTGCGGCTATGGAGCCTGCAGGCCCGGCACCAACCACCACAACATCATAGGAAATGTCTGCCAATGAATAATTCACCGTACAATTGATATCTTCAATATCCTTATCTATTTGTATCAGGGACTATACAATCAGGAACCATACCGGATTAATTAATAAAATGAGGATTTTCCCAATAATAAACGAGTGGTGCGACAGAAGTTGCAACATAAATTGCCAGTGTGTAACTCCCTCCATCAAATCTTATACCTGAGTATCGGCCTCTTTAGTAACTATGTGTAGCAATTGATCGAAAAAACAGCCCCTATCCGACTACTGGTCATGTTTTCAGACCAAAAATATTAAATATCATAGTTACTATTTAGTAACTATGTCATTTGAAAGAACAATTACAAGTGGTGGAAATAAGTATCGGCAGCTTGTAGAATCAATATGGGATAAAGACAAAAAACAATCTCGAATACACTTAATTAAACATTTAGGAAAGATAACCGAAAAAGATGGCGAAGAAATATTAATTCCATCACAATTAAAAATTGATTCAGTTGACAAAGCATATCCAGTTGGCGAATTAGCATTATTCTGGAAAGTCGCCGAAGAATTCGAAGTCCAAAAATGCATCTTAAACGTCATTGGCAGAGATAAAAATGATACATCAATGGCGATACTAATACTTACATTAAATCAATTAATCGGTAGAAAACCACTTACAAAAATTGGAAAATGGATATCTGAAACCCCAATTCCAAGATGGACAAACATCGATGTAAATAAATTAACAAAAGATTATTTTTTATCAGCTATAGATAAAATTTCAAATGAAAATGAAACAGTAAACACGTCATATTCATTTATCATTCAGAATGATATTGCAAAAACCTGGAAAAAGATAATTGGATATGAGCCCGAACGTTTCATCTTTTATCAGGATATAACTCGAATAAAATGGAATGGAAAGCAATCACAGTGGGCAGAAAATGGTTACGGTGCTCAAAAAGGAAGGCCACACATAGGATTTGGTTTAGTAGTTTCGAAGGATAACTACATGCCGGTAATGGGATATCCAGTTAGAGGATCTAAACCAGATAAAACAACAGTAAAGGAAACAATTGATAATCTTGCCCGCTGGAATGTGAAAAACATTACATTGGTTTGGGATCGTGGTTTTGTTAGTAAGCCAAACATAAATTATGCAAGAGCTAAAGAATTCCATGTTCTTTCTGCCGGGCTACGTACCTCTAATGAGGTTATAGATTGGCTGACCAAATATGATGACTCTGAAATCGAAAAACGAGAAAATATCTTTGGAATGTCTAAGAAAAATGGTGTCTACTGTGTAGAAGATGTCGGAAATCTATATGGACATAAATGTAAAATTGTTATAATGTTGGACCCAGAAAAGAGAAATCATTCACGAGTCCAAAGAGATTTACTTTTGCATAAGTTAGAATCTGAGACTTCCAAACAAAAGATTGCCAAATTGAAGCAAAATTTGAAACCAATCGTAATACCTGCACGGGGCAGAAGAGGTTACCAAATCATTGAAAGTGAGGAAGAACTTGCCAGGAGACTTGATGGAAGATCTCTGTTTTTTAGTACAGATGTGTCAATGTCAGGAAAGTATATTATCAGGACATATTTCCAGAGGGATCATATTGAAAAAGCATTCAGGTTTTTGAGGGGGGACGCCAGTTTATCTCCTGTCAAGTACCAATTACCAGGAAGAATAGAAGCCTATCTTTCGGTCGTCAATTTCATCTCTTATGAGTTAATTGCTGCAATTTTATGGAAAATTGAGAAACATAAAATTGGCGTAAGTTATGAAGAGTTAATTGAAGAGGCATCTAAGATATACGAAGTGGAATTAACATCAAAAGATTCAAAAATATACAGATGGACGCATATTTCAAAGGATGTTGAAAAGATGCTTAACCCGTTCGATGTTAAGTCACTTCAGATATAAATTTTTATTACTATATAAGTAATTATTTATGTGTGGTGAAACCGAGTGCGGTAGGCACAGGCCCAATGAAGGAGTTTTCCATACTCAACATAATTAATTTTTTAAAATAGAATATATAATTTATTTTTATAACAGAATTGGCTTGCAGGATGTGGATTTTCGTATTTTTGTTGCAAGTGTTGAAACGAGGTTCAAACATAGTTACTAAAATCGCCGATATGCAAGTTATAAAATCAATATAGTGGACAGCAAACACTTAATATCTATCATTTATAATGTTAATTTGGGGAATTATTATGCAAGAGTACAAATTACTTATCAGTGGAGAATGGACAGACTCATCAACCAACGAAACTTTTGATGATATCAATCCTGCAACCCTTGAAAAACTAGCAACGCTGCAGATAGCATCTGAAGACGACGTGGACCGGGCAGTGAAAGCCGCATGGAACGCATTTGGGACCTGGAGCGAGACCCCGCCGCCAGTGCGTGCACTGGTGCTGTTCAAGGCCGCCCGTATGCTGGAAGAGCGCAAGGACGACCTGGCGACCCTTATGACAAAGGAGATGGGCAAGGTCCTGGCAGAGACCCGCGGGGACGTTCAGGAAGCTATCGACATCACCCTGTACGCTGCCGGGGAAGGGCGGCGGATGTTCGGCGAGACCACCACCTCAGAGTTGAAGGACAAGTTCTGCATGACAGTGCTGCGTCCGATAGGAGTGATAGGTATGATCACTCCCTGGAACTTCCCAATGGCCATTCCTGCCTGGAAGATTATGCCTGCACTGGTGGCAGGGAACACTATTGTAATGAAACCCGCAAGCGATACACCGCTATTGACAATCAAGCTGGTGGAGATACTTATAGAAGCCGGACTGCCGCCAGGTGTGATAAACCTGGTGTTCGGGCCAGGGAGTACTGTAGGCCATGCGGTAGTCCATCATGCGGATATAAGGGCCATCTCATTCACGGGCAGCCTGGAAACAGGAAAATGGATAATGGGCGAATGTGCCAGGGACATGAAACGGGTATCACTGGAACTGGGCGGAAAGAACCCTATCATCATAATGGATGATGCAGATATCGACCTTGCCGTGGACGGTGTGGTCTGGGGTGCCTTTGGTACGACAGGACAGCGCTGCACTGCTGCCAGCAGGGTCATTGTACATGAAAATGTGAAGGACGAGTTCACACAAAAACTCCTTGCCAAGACCACATCCCTAAAACTGGGTGACGGGCTAAAACCCGATACAGATATAGGTCCGGTCATCAACCTATCCCAATTGGAAAAGATCGAGAGATATACTGTTATCGGGAAGAACGAAGGGGCAAAACTGTTAACCGGCGGCAACCTGGCAGATCCGGGACTTCCCGGACATTTCTTTGAACCCACAATATTCACGGAAGTGGACCAGGACATGCGTATAGCGCAGGAAGAGATATTCGGTCCGGTCGTAGCCTTGATACCGGTATCCGGACTTGATGAAGCCATTGAGGTAACAAATAACACCATCTACGGCCTGTCTTCATCCATATATACCAGGGATATTTCAAATGCATTCAAGGCCATCGAAAAGATCGAGGCAGGGATAACTTATATAAATTCATCAACTATTGGTGCAGAGGTACACCTGCCGTTTGGTGGAGTTAAAGGCACAGGCAACGGATTCAGGGAAGCAGGAACCGATGCTGTCAGGGAATTTACTGAAGTTAAGGCTGTGTATTTTGATTACAGCGGCAGGCTCCAGAAGGCACAGATAGAATAAGATATACAATATTATACTATACTGTATCATAAATTGTGATCGGTGTATTTACTTAAAAATACATCAAAATAAACAGCATATTCACATATCCAGCATCTCACGCAGCTTGCTTACATCGTAGCTTGGTTCCCCTTATCTCATACTCCTTAAACTCCCACTATTTGCGGATGGACCTACATGTGCTTACCGCTATCGTCAAAACTCTTCGGGACTACACACTGAACTCTTCACACATCAAAAACAACCATGCCGGAATAAAATGAACCTGTTTACCACCGATATCCTCCTGTCCCATTCTCTCTGATGTCACAAGTATCCCCATATCAGAACCCAGCTCATTCATACAGGCAAGCAGTCCCTTTACATCGCCTTTTGATACGTTCTTGCCGTACTTTACTTCGATTGGCAGCAGACCGGAAGGGATCTGCGCAAGTATATCCACTTCAAGCCGGGCTTTATTCTGCCAGTAGAACATCTCAAAACCCAGGTGTTTCAGATGATTATAGACAGCAGTCTCGATCTTCAGTCCTTCCTTTGCAGCTATCAAGGAGAAGAAGGCATTGTCACCTGCATATATCTTAGGGTTCTTCCTGAAACTCTTCAACGTGCTCTTTGAATACAGGTAACTCCTGGAAATAAAGAACGAACTGGCCAGGTATTCGATATAGGTCTTAACAGTCTCATATTTAGTATTCAGGTTGTTGGTCAGGGTATGATAGTTGATCACATTGCCCGACTCTTTCACAAAGGAATAGAACATACCTTCCAGCACATCTGCACGTTTAACTTCAAACAGATTGATAATATCCCTGTAAAAAGTGAGGTCAAGTACGGTCTTGATATAATCCCTGATATTTTCCGGGCCGGACAGTGGATACAGTTCAGGATACCCGCCTGTGAGCATATATGTATCAAATAATAATTTGATCTTTTCTGCATCAGTCGGATAACTTAAATTAAATGCTGATAAGCCGTGAGTTTTAATACCTTCGTATTTTAAAAATTCCCTGAAAGAGAATGGAAAGACCCTGAGTATATCTATCCTGCCCACCAGGCTCTCACCCGAACCTTTCATGATATTCATGGCAGACGAAACCGATACTATGAATTTCACAGGATAACCCCTGTCATGCAGGGATTTTACCTCTTCGCCCCAGTCCCTGACCTTCTGCACCTCATCAAGGAAAATATATACATTATCACCTTCACCAGGCAATTGTTTTAAGATATTCCTGAAATACAGGTCAAAAATCCGCCTGATGATCCTGTCTTCTCTTTTTACTGCATCCATTGAAAAATACAATATTCTAACAGGTTCTACTGTATCAAGCAAGTGCCAGATTGCCTGTTTCATTGCAGTTGTCTTACCGACCCGCCTGGGACCCACCAATGCCAGGACCCTGTTATCATCCAGGGCATCCAGTAGCTTATGGAATACTTCCCTTTGAATGAGCCTTTTCTCTGGTTCTGATGAAGGCTCTGACCACCAGGGGTTGTAAAGAGCCAGATCTTTCAGGATATCCTGGTCTTCCATAGGTAGTATGTTCCAGCTACTGGAATAAAAATGTTTCTATATATTCCAGCTGTAGGAATATAAGTGCTTTAATATATTCCTACAGCTGGAATATAAAATATATCAAATATTCCAGGTGTTGGAATGAATAAGCAGTCTCAGTTACAAGGATAAAATAACTATAAACTGGTCGTTCATACAAGTATAAATTTATATAGATTTATGCATCCAAGCACGGTGTATGACAGGCAAAAGTACTATGACATAACACTCCGGGCCGCAGAGAGCCTGCTGCGACCCTTCGGATACGACTGGGAAATGCTGGACGACGTGGTGCGGGTAGTGCACAGATGAGAGTAGAGGATTTTGTTAAATAATCGTAACTATTCAGCCATACAAATTATGGCTATTGATAACGAAAGTACATTTTGTAGCTTTTAATGAAACATTCATAGCTAATGTCTTCCGATATCGATTCCATAGATTTAAAGAAATTATTGAAGTAAAGAGTAACGGCTTATGATAGTGTTTTATAGGCTGAATAGTTACAAATAATCTTCGATTAATATCGATGATAATAACCAATTA
>Ga0255424_1009_pt1 | contig 46891 bp, 45 predicted proteins | sample ANMaggSeSYBR02F3_FD_182670 | JGI IMG/M metagenome (GOLD analysis project Ga0255424, IMG submission 182670) | Sediment cell enrichment communities from methane seep in Santa Monica Basin, California, United Staets - ANME aggregate JGI... | ecosystem: Environmental > Aquatic > Marine > Cold seeps >... | reverse complement strand
TATGAAAGAATTGGCTTTGGCCTCAAAACTGGCGTTGTCATAGAGCAATATTTAATCTATATTTTAAAGGAGTTAGGTTGATTGGTGTACGGGAGAACGAGAAAATTATAAATCTGATTATCATCAAAATACTGTGCATTTAGCATGATAGAGTTTCACGCTATACGCACAATTTCAGATTTGAAAAAGCATTTAAATTAAATAAGTTATAGAATTCAATTGAGAAAAATGATTGAGAATTGTTCGAGATTCATATCAGATTTCGTCTGATGTGTTATAAAATGTGTAAATAATTTTACAATTTTATGTATTATATTTCACAATATTAATCATATTAACCCTACAAGGTCACTTACCATTTTAGATGTCATTTTGAGGAGCGATGCGACGAGAAATCTTATTATAAAACAAGTAGTTAAAGGTTTCTCCCTTCGGTCGGAATGACAGTTGTCGTTGTAGGGTTAAGACTATTTTATTAATTATTCAAAACAGCTTCAATGTACGGCATTTAATCGTTTGAACCATCCATATGGTTTTTTGTAACAAAACCTGGGCACATTATTTGCTTTAAAATTCTTTATTTTAAAAAAGTAGGTGCAGGATAAATCAAACAAATTGTTTGGTCAAACTCAGATCCATACCAAAATGAAAACAATGAATAAAAAAGCTGTTCGGAGAAAAAAATTGCCTCCTCTTGATCTCCTGATATCTACTGTTGTCCATGAAATCAAGAACCTGAACAACTGCGTAACCTTTAATACACCTATCCTGAGAGAATACCTGGAAAGGCTGATTCCTATTCTTGACGATTATGCAGTAAATCATCAAAATTTTGATTTATTCGGCATGACTTACCCTGAGTTCCGTAAAGACATTTTTAACCTTGTGAATAACCTTGAGACTGCTTCCAGCCAGATCAACGACATAATGTCTGACATGAGTGAATTAGTCAGAAATGGTTATAAGGGAAAACAGGGTTGGGTTGACCTGAACCATGTTGTCAAAAAAGGGATTGCTGTCTGCCGGAGTCAAATAAGTAAAAGAGTAAAGTCCTTTGATGTCAATATTGCCGACGATCTTCCCCCACTTTATACAGATCCTGGGGCTCTGGAGAAAATCCTGGTCAACTTTCTGATTAATGCCGCTCAGGCTGCTGATAAAGAGAATTCCTGGGTAAAACTCAGTGTGAAACCGGGAAAGGGTATATGGCGGGATCATTTGATTATCGAGGTAAGCGATAATGGGTGTGGTATGGATATTGCGACACGTAAAAAGATATTCGACCCTTTCTTTACCACCAAAGCATCTGGTAAGGGAACCGGTCTGGGCCTGTTTGTCAGTAACAGCCTGGCTGAAGCATTGGATGCTCGCATTGATGTAGAGAGTGTCCCGGGCAAAGGAAGCACCTTCAGGATGATTTTACACAAAGGGAATTCCAGCTTGAGAAAGGATTGCACCATGGCGCCGCGCCAACTTACGCCGGAGCTTGTCGCCTCAGTTATTTGAACTAAGGAGGTATTCCAATGGATAATAGCATACTCCTCATTGACGATGAACCTCTTTTTCTGGATAGCATCAGAAGAGGATTGAACCTTTGTGGTTTCAAAAATGTCCGATCAGAGCAAGACCCCAACAAAGCGGCTGCTCTTTTTAAAGAGGGGAGGTCTTTTGATGTTGCCCTGATCGATTTAAATATGCCGGAAACAAATGGAATAGAACTACTGAACGTGATAAAGAATACCAGCCCAAACACAGAGTGCCTTATGGTGACAGCGGTAAATGAGGTGAGTGCCGCGGTTGAGTGCCTGAAAAATGGCGCCCGTGATTACCTGGTCAAGCCCATCTCCGCGGATACTCTTGGTTTGGCGATAAAGTGTGCTCTGGAAAGAAAACGGGTGCTTGATATCCTGCACCCTGGGAAAAAGATGACATCCACGGCATTGACACACATAGAGGCTTTCAGGTCTATTATCACGAGGTCACCGAAAGTACTCAAGATATTGAAGGAAGCAGAGCTTCATGCGGCAAGCGACATACCGGTCATGATTACAGGGGAAAGTGGAACCGGCAAAGAACTTTTGGCCAGAGCTGTCCATTGCGCCAGCTCCAGGACAAAATTTTCCTTTACACCTATTAATATGGCATCCGTCACAGGCAGCTTGTTTGATGCAGAGTTTTTTGGCTGCACAAAAGGCGCCTTTACAGGGGCTGAAAAAACTCGGATAGGCCACTTGGAACAAACTAACAAAGGCACGCTGTTTCTGGATGAAATAGGCGATCTGCCACTCGACCTCCAGGGAAAACTGCTTCGGGTCTTGCAGGAAGGAGAATACCTCAAGTTAGGAACCAGCAAGCCGCAAAAAACGGACGTCCGCTTTATCTCAGCCACCAATACAAACTTGGACCGATTTAAAGACAATGGGATGTTTCGCAATGATCTTTACTACCGACTCAAAGGCGTATGCCTGCACCTTCCGCCCCTCAGGGAAAGGAAAGAAGACATTCCATTGCTGGCAGACAAGTTCCTAAAAGAATTTTCTGATGTTTACGGAAAAGATGGTATTAGTGAAGAGGCTGGCATATTACTTATGAATTATGACTATCCTGGAAACATCAGGGAACTTAGGTCTATTATCCAGTTAGCCGTAAACCTGGCCCAGGGCAGGCAAATCTCCGCCGGTTCTCTTCCCACCCACCTGCGAAAGCGAAAACCTGTTGCAAGTGGCTATTCTCAGAAAGAAGGCAGCCCTGTTGCCACCCTTAAGGAAATGGAAAAAGCCCATATTCTCAAGGCATATGAGCAGACAGGCAAAATAAAGGCTCAAACAGCAAAACTTCTATCCATTGGCTTGAACACCCTCCGCAGAAAATTGGAAGTCTATGGGGTAGCATGAGTCAGGTGGATAGGCTGAAGGCTGAAAACTTAGGGTAAGGGAATCAGAAATTTGAAAACACGCTAACTATCTTATATAATTATAAATAAAAAGTATAGACAAGAAGATCGTACTTATGTATAGTAATCTGGAGCCTCTTGCAGAAACAACTCCGATCGACAGTGCAGGGTTACATAATGTGCCACAGCTCACGCCTCTATGCAATATATAGTGTACGCAATGTGGTTTTATGTGTTTCTGCAAGAGGCTCATCTGGATTGTTTTACAAAATCCATATTACTATGAAAAAGCCATCTAAAGTCATCGTCTTAAATCAAAATCTCGTTCGGGAGAAACTTCGACAAAAGAAGTTTGACGATATATGTTTAAGCTCTTGGGGGCACATGTTGTAAGATGAGGTGCAAACCATGAGTTGCTCTATTTCAACAGGAGTAAGAATATCAGGTATTGTATGGATCTTTGGAGACTTTATAATATTAACCCATTGCCAATCAAGTTCGAGCACATACCGCCAATAGAATTGCAGGCCATTTCGATCTATTTTGACTGTGCTCCATGAGTAGCTATCAACCAGCTCTCCAAAATAGATTTCTAATTGTTCCGGCTGCGATTCGAAAATTACCGTGTACAGGCTCTTCAACTCTTTTTTTAACCGTTTTTTTCAATCTCTTTTTTCATTATTCTGTCCTGACAAAACTACTTTTCGTCCAAAAATGCATTTGAGCTTCACCAGCGCTTCTTCCGTGCACTACCCTTTTTTTCATCTTCCCTTCGCATTAAGCCTGCCTGCCTTTATGTCTGTTTAATATCATATTGAAAGAATGAAAAAAAAGAAATATAAAAAGCGCTTGAAAAACTGCCGTAAACCTGAGTAGTTACAAAATATGAAGAAAAATAAACCTGTCGATATATCGTCTTTCAGGCATCTATACCCGTTCAAGTCCCATTATATGAATTTAAACGGGCTTAAATACCACTTTGTTGATGAGGGATCCGGCGATCCGATTATAATGATTCATGGAAATCCTACCTGGTCTTTCTATTATCGCAACCTTGTTACAGAGCTTTCACCTCAATTCCGCACCATTGCAGTAGATCATATCGGTTGCGGACTGTCTGACAAGCCAGACACAAAAACATATGACTACAGGCTGAAAACCCGTATAAATGATCTGGAAACTCTCTTAGATTACCTTAACCTGAAGGAAAAGCTGACTCTTGTTGTTCACGACTGGGGCGGGATGATCGGAATGGCTTATGCAATTAAATACCCGGAAAGAATTAAGCAAATAATCATAATGAACACCGCGGCTTTTTTTCCTCCGAAGAACAAAAAGCTGCCTGTCAGGCTGAGGCTCATAAGGAATGTTTGCCCATTTGCACGCCTTGCAGTGCTCGGTTTTAATGTATTTGCATATAGCGCTCTTTTCATGGCAACAAGAAAGGGGCTCTCAAAAGATGTAAAATCCGGCCTGATTGCCCCGTACAACTGCTGGAAAAACAGGATCGCTACGCTAAAGTTTGTTCAGGATATTCCTTTAAGCGAAAATGACCCAGGCTACAGCCTTGTCAAGCATGTTGATAAAAATCTGCATAAACTTTCAGATATTCCAATGCTGATATGCTGGGGCAGGCATGACTTTGTTTTTGACCTCTCATACCTTTCAGAATGGCAGCGCCGTTTTCCGGATGCAGAGGTTCATACCTTTGCAGAAGCAGGCCATTATGTCCTGGAAGATGAACCGGATAAAATAATAGTATTAATTAAAAAATTTTTAGAGAATTATCCGATATAACAAAGCTTGAAACTTGAAATTGGGAAGAACAGTACAAAAGCATGAAGGCCAAATTTCTAATTTCAATATTCCGTGAACACTTACAAATGCTTCAGTCATTGCATATTCATTGAAAAAACTGTAAACTACCCTGAACCCTGAATTATGAACCCTGAATCTAACAACCTGAGTAGTTGCAATGTTTCAAACCATCTCAGAAGGATGGCAAAAATCCATCCTCACAAAAGAGCTGTTGTTTATCCTGCGGCTCATGATAAATACGGAAGGGTTGCCTACTCTCATCTAACCTTTCAACAGCTTGATCTGGAATCCGACTGTTATGCTTATGGGCTCGAAAAGGCAGGGATTAAACAGGGAACAAGAACTGTTTTAATGGTTAAGCCCGGCATAGAATTTTTTACCCTTACATTTGCAATCTTCAAGGTTGGAGCTGTACCTGTTGTTGTGGATCCAGGCATGGGAATAAGCCGGATGCTGAGGTGTCTTGAAGAAAGCCGTCCCAATGCTTTTATAGGCATACCAATAGCCCATGCTCTCAAAAAACTGCGACCAAAATATTTCAAAACAGTAAAAACATGCATAACTGTCGGCAGGCGCTGGTTCCGGGAAGGATTAACTCTTAATGATATTCGTCATAAATCCAATAAACCATATAACATTGCCGAAACCAGGCAAAACGATACGGCAGCTATACTGTTTACCACAGGCAGCACAGGCCCCGCTAAAGGTGTAGTATATACTCACGGCATATTTGATGCTCAGATAAGACACATAAAATCCCATTTTAATATAACTTCTGATGAAATAGATCTTCCCACATTCCCTCTCTTTGCCCTTTTCGACCCAGCCTTGGGAATGACGGCAATTATACCGGATATGGATCCCACAAAACCTGGATTTGTTAACCCTGAAAAAATCATAGAGCCTATTATGAATCAGGGAGTCACTAATATGTTTGCCTCCCCTGCCCTTCTTAATCGAGTGGGACGATACTGCAAATACAAAGGCTTGACCCTGCCTTCGCTAAAAAGAGTTATTTCCGCAGGCGCTCCGGTTTCTCCATCAAATATCGAAAGATTTGCTTCAATTTTATGTGACAACGCCGAAATTCACACTCCTTATGGCGCCACCGAAGCAATGCCCGTGATATCAACAGGAAGCAAAGAAATACTGTCCGAAACAGCAGATCTGAGCAAGAAGGGCTTTGGTATATGCGTAGGCCGTCCTGTCGGCGACTTGGAAGTGCGCATAATTGAGATAAATGATAATCAAATCGAAAAGTGGTCGGATGCACTCATTCTTCCTGATGGTGATACAGGTGAAATAACAGTATCGGGAGATCTGGTCACAAGACAGTATTTTCGTAAACCAAAGGCAGATGCTCTTTCCAAAATAAAAGAAGGGGATAAGATATGGCACAGGATGGGAGATCTTGGACGGATAGACAAAGATGGAAGGATATGGTTCTGTGGCCGAAAAAATCAGCGAGTGATTACAAAAAACGGTTTTATGTTCACAATACCCTGTGAGGCTATATTCAACAACCATCCTATGGTATTTCGAAGCGCCCTTGTCGGAGTCGGTTCTCCGCCAGACCAGAAACCGGTAATATGTATTGAACTGGAACATGACAAAAAAGAAAAAAGAAAAAAACTTATTAAAAAAGAGCTCCTTGAACTTGCAAAAAGCAGTGTCCTGACAAAGAACATCGAGACAATACTTTTTCACAAGGCATTCCCGGTTGACATAAGACATAATTCAAAAATTTTTCGTGAAAAACTGGCGATATGGGCTCGGTCAAAAATAACTGAAAGGTAATTCTGATGAAAAATGCTGATTACTGGATAAGTAAGCTCAGCCTGATTAAACATCAAGAAGGCGGCTTCTACAGGCGAACATACAGTTCGGACGAATTGCTGGAACAAAATGCTCTGCCTAACCGATTTACAAGCCCTCGTTTAATTTCCACGGCAATTTATTACCTGCTTAAGTGGGACCAGGTATCACTGCTTCATCGTCTGAAATCTGACGAGCTGTGGCATTTCTACACAGGCAATCCATTAACAATTCATGTTATTAATCAGCAAAAACAATTTGATAAGATAATTCTTGGACCAGGAATCGAAAACCATCAGGTCTTTCAGGCAACAATCAAAGCTGGATGCTGGTTCGGAGCTACTGTTAATAATTCTGACGGCTATTCACTGGTGGGATGTACTGTTGCGCCTGGTTTTGACTTCCGCGATTTTGAAACAGGGAACAGGGAAGAGCTTGTTTCACAATATCCTGAACATAGATCAATTATAGAAAGGCTGACAGAACCGATAAGAAGGATTGTAGCTGTTCACGGCTTGAAACTTGAAAAACTCAGCCCCAAATTGAATGGGTTCATCAACAGTACAAAAGCATGAAGGCCAAATTTCCAATTTCTAATTTCAACGTTCCGTGAAAGCTTATACTTTAAGAATCCCGACAACTGCGCCCGTCATACAGGTGGCAAGAGTGCCTGCAATTATTGAACGAAACCCCAGTGAAACTATTTCATTCCGTCTCTGTGGAACCATAGTGCCCATCCCTCCTATCATAATTCCAAGACTTCCGGGATTTGCAAAACCGCACATTGCATAGGTCATAATCATCAAGCTTTTAGGGCTTAATGCGCCTTCTGCCAGACAGCTCATGTCAATATAAGCAATAAATTCGTTTAGAATGGTTTTGGTGCCCATAAGCGATCCTGCGGTAAGCGCCTCATCCCATGGAATACCCATAAGCCAGACTACCGGAGACATCACACAGCCCAAAATCAGTTGAAGGGTAACTTTCCTACCGGAAATTTGCGGCAAAAAACCAAGCAGCAAATTAACAAGATGTACCAGAGCCACAAGAACTATAAGCATTGCAATGATATTGATGAGAAGCTGTATACCCTGAATAGTCCCTTTGGTAATTGCATCCATAGGGCTTACTGACTCTTTTGAAGTGGTCAATTCACCTGAAGTCGGTTTGCCTGTTTCCGGTATCATGATTTTAGATACAGTAACTGCAGCCGGCACGCTTATTATTGATGCAGTCAGAATATGCCCCATGACATCGGGAATAACACTGCCAAGGATGCTGGCGTAAAGTACCATAACAGTACCTGCTATTGTAGCCATGCCGCATGTCATTAAAGTAAAAAGCTCGCTTCTTGTCATATTTTTCAGATAAGGACGGATAAAAAGAGGAGACTCAATCATTCCCACAAATATGTTTGCAGAAACTCCCAACCCCTCTGCCCCACCTAGAGCCATTGTCTTTTGCAAAAATTTAGAAAAGCCTTTTACAATAAGCGGCAAAATCCTCCAATAAAACAAAAGCGAAGACAACGCGCTGATTACCAGAATAAGAGGAAGCGCCCTGAATGCCAGAATAAAGCTCGAACCCGGAAATTTTTCATCAAAAGGAAGAGCCCCTCCCCCAAGGTAGCCAAAAACAAAAGATGTGCCGGCGGTTGTGGATTCTTCCAAGGACAAAACAATATGATTTAAAAGAAGAAAAAAATCCCTGAAAAAGGGCAGTTTTAAAAGCGCCATTCCAACTGCAAGCTGTAGTGCCAAACCTACGACTACTGTTTTAATAGAAACTTTCTTGCGGTTCTCGCTCATAACCCAGGCTAAAACTACAAAAACCAACAATCCTGCTATGCTTTGAATAATCATCTTTATACCCTGCCAACTCTAAGAACTAATCTATTACCGCGCAGCAATCTGCGGCGTATCAACTTCTTTTGTTCGGTACTCTCGCGGCAAGCCGCTGGGAATTAAACCCGATTGAGATTAAAAATCTGACATTGCGTCAGTAGCGGGAGGCCAAGAGGAGCGCTTTTCAAAGGACTTAAAGTTTTGCTCCGCAGTCTTTGCAGTAATTCGCATCTATTCATGATTTTCTATGCATGCAATTCAAATAATATGTCCTCAGCCAAAAATCAACTAAATCAATCTTTTAAAAAAAAACAGCAGGCTTGACAAATATCGAGTCTGTAGATATTTTGTCGTCTACGAAAGAACGAGGCCAGGCATGTAAAACCAAAGGAGAAATACATGGGACAGACAAAAATCACCGTATTGTGTGAGAATACTGCTGGGGGACCAATGGGGTTGACTGGAGAACACGGCTTCTCTGCCCTGATTGAAAAAAATGGACAAAAAATCCTTTTTGATACAGGCCAAGGCATGTCCCTCGCCAATAACGCACAGGTACTAGGAATCAATCTGGCGCAACTCAAGAGAGTTATTCTCAGTCACGGCCATTATGATCATACAGGGGGCCTCCCATCTGTGCTGTATCCGCCGCGAGGTGTCGAGGTTATTGCCCATCCGGACATTTTTTCAAAAAAATATGCTGAATTAGAAACACCTGCCGGCAAACAAAGAATTTTCATCGGCATCAAATATTCTCAAGACTATCTCGAAGGCGCACTGCAGGCCCGATTCAACTTGATACGAGAGTTTTCCGAAATCGCGCCTGGAATCTTCTTTTCAGGGGAAGTGCCGAGAAAGACGGACTTTGAATACCCTGACAAAAGGCTCAAGGTAAAGCATAAGGGAAAGATCACTGACGACCCACTATTGGACGATATCAGTCTCTTGATCGAAACGGATCAGGGACCCGTTATCCTGCTTGGATGTGCCCATTCCGGGGTGGTCAATATCATGAACCATTTTTCGGCCAAAACGGGATATAAGAAATTTCATGCTGTGATCGGAGGCACACATTTAGGCTTTATGATGGGGTCTGGTCAGCAACTAAAAAAGTCTATGGATGCATTTGACGACTATGCAGTAGACGTCATTGCCGTCTCCCACTGTACCGGACAGGAAGCCGCTGCTATATGCTACAACAGATTCAAGAGCCGGTTCGCCTTTGCCTGTGCCGGCTGGAACAAGGTGTTATAGATGACATGCTCTATCTGGATATCAGAGGCATGGACAAAAACTTCCTTACCGTTTTGAATACGTGTCATCATAACCATTCCAAGAACGCTATCCTTTTCACCATGCGGTTGTGGGCCTGAGAAAGTCATCAAACCGTTTTTTTGTCCTTCAACAATAGGAAGCTCCATGTTCAGTAATCTGGACAGGTCATAGTAGCGCATACGCAACATTGCTGTTTTTATTCGACGGCTTTTAATACCCGGCCAGCCAGCAGCCGAAAACCGGATCGACTATTTTCCAGATATTGTTGTGCTTCTCTATTAAATCCAGTTTTTCCAGTTTGTCGCGGGCGTATTGAATTCCTCCGGCAGATAGCCTGTAGCGATTCATATATTCAGTAGAAAGAATTTTTGAAACAGGATTAACGGCAAGCGCTTTCAATAGAGCAATCTGGGACCCGGTCAGGCCTTGAACAATAGCCTCGTAGCCGTATCTCTCCGAGGCCAGCATGTTGTTAAAACCGGACTGAATATCATCTTCCGAGACGGTATCTCCGGAAATTTCGAATATGTTATATGCCAGGGCCTGCGCATAGTAAGGATACTGCAAAACCTTTTCCGAAATTTTTTCAGCGACACGAATGGAACAATTTTTCTCGCCATCCTTAAATCTTTCAACCAGAAATGAAACAAGTTCCTTATCAGGCAGAGGTTTTAAGGGATACATTATTGCGCTTTGATAAAATGGCCGGTTTTTCTTGTTGAACATATCGAGAAGAATTCTCCGGCGGCTGCCCACAAAAAAATAGGATGCCTGTTGCTCCTGGATGTGTCTTCTCAGCACCCCTTCTATGGATGATTTTTTCAGTTCGCTGATTTCCTGGAATTCATCAAAAACAATATGGGCATTTATCGATTCTTTGCGAATAAATATTCCCAGTTCTTCCATTACATTATCAATAAGGTCGATACCGGGCATAACTGATGAAACAGGCTCAACAGAAAAGAAAAAACCGCTTTCAGGGGAAGGTTTAAAAACCGGGCGAAAGGTCTTAAATGTTTTTAGAAAACGAACGCCTCTGTTCAAAAGGGATTCGCGCTTATGCAAGACAGAATATATACTTTGGGAAATACGCCGGGCAATTTCATTTTCAGAAGTCGCCATAAAAAAATCGATATAAAACGTAAAAAAACCCTTGTCGGACAGGTCAGCCTGGAGTCTTCTTATAAGTGAAGTTTTGCCGTAGCGTCGGGGCGAAAATAAAACAACATTAGCTTTATTGTCTGCATGGGAATATAGCTTTTTAAGCTCGGTGGTCCGATTGCAAAAAGGAAAACGGGGAGGAATAACCCGCAATGTGAATGGATTAGCCATAGCGCCTCATTTCATTTATTATCAATTATTGTAGTTCAATAATTGATAATGCTTAATGTGTCAAGGGCTTTTTACAAAACAATTTCGATTTTATTCCTGTCTATTCTGATGCGGTATTCAGCAAGGTATTGGTAGTAGTGCCCATTTTTTCCACCTAAAAGCTCTGCAAAGATTTTTCCCTTCCCGTAACAGATCTGGAAATCTGGGCAGACCCTTCCTTTGCGATCTGAATCAATCTTGTAAAAAAGTAGTAAGGAACGGGGACGAAATAACTTCCCCAAGTAGGCGCATAGATTTGGGTCAAATTTCTTCGATCTCAAATCACAAAAGTTGATGGAATAGCAGGCTATTTTGATATTTTTGTGGTTTGAGATCGGGCAAAGGTGGCCTGAAGCTGTGATGCATAGTTGGAAAAGTTATTTCGTCCCCGTTCCTAAGCTTGACAAATATCGAACCTGTAGATATTTTGTTGCCTGCGAAAGAACGAGGCCAGGCACATAAAAAAAAAGTAACTACTCAGGTGGATAGGCTAAAGGCTGAAGACTGTTAGGAAAAAGCGCCTTCAGCCTGACTACGTGAGTAGTCATAGAAAATTAATACCGGGGGACTATGAACAACGATACATTTATATTCAGAATTGCTGAAGAACAAAATATAAATAATAATCAGGTTCAGGCGGTAGCTTCTCTTCTATCGGAAGGCGCAACAATTCCGTTTATCTCGCGCTATAGAAAAGAAGCCACAGGAAGTCTTGACGAAGTCGCTGTTATGGCTGTCAGGGACAGGCTGAACCAGCTTATGGAACTAAAAGAACGAAAGGAAGCGATCCTCAAATCTCTTGAAAAACACGGTCACCTGACGGACGAACTGCAAGAAAAGGTTCTTGCTGCGGAATCCATGACTGTGCTTGAAGACCTGTATCTTCCTTATAAGCCAAAACGACGGACAAGGGCAATTATAGCAAAGGAAAAAGGGCTTGAACCGCTGGCGCTGATAATTTTTGAACAAAAAGGAGTAAATCCGGTCAAAGAAGCGGAATCTTTCATTGACCCTGAAAAAGGTGTTGAGTCTGTTGAAGACGCCCTGGCCGGAGCCAGAGACATAATTGCGGAAATCATAAATGAGAATGATAAGGCCAGAGCCCGACTGAGGAACCTCTTTTTCACAAAAGCTGTGATTAAAAGCCTGGTTGCTTCAGGCATGGAGGAAAAAGGGGCTAAATTCAGGGATTATTTTGACTGGGAGGAAACAGTTGCCGGCGTTCCTTCTCACAGGATGCTGGCTATGAGACGGGGTGAAAGCGAAGACTTTCTTAACCTTGACATACTGCCTGACGAAGATGAGGCAACAGCTATACTTGAAAACCTGTTTGTTAATGGAGAAGGTGATGATTCCGCACAGGTGAAGCTGGCCATAAAGGACTGCTACAAGCGTCTTCTTTCCCGTTCAATGGAAACTGAAACCAGGCTCCACGCAAAAGAAAGGGCTGATACTGAAGCAATAAAAGTGTTCGCAGATAATCTCCGCCAGCTCCTGCTTGCTCCGCCGCTGGGAGCAAAACGCGTAATGGGAATAGACCCGGGATTCAGAACAGGGTGCAAGCTTGTTTGTCTTGACCCGCAGGGGAAACTGCTTCATTTTGATACTGTTTATCCCCATATGTCTGAAAAAAAGACTCTTGCAGAAACCGAAAAGATAAAATCCCTGTGCGAAAAGTTTGAGATTGAAGTCATAGCTGTAGGAAACGGCACGGCCGGCAGAGAAACAGAAGCCTTTGTCAAGGCTGTCCCTTTTTCAAAGCCTGTGCAGGTTATAATGGTCAATGAAAGCGGGGCATCAATATATTCCGCTTCTGAAGCGGCAAGGGAAGAATTTCCGGATCATGATCTAACGGTGCGCGGATCTGTATCAATCGGAAGACGTCTGATGGACCCTCTTGCAGAGCTTGTAAAGATCGATCCCAAATCAATAGGCGTCGGCCAGTACCAGCATGATGTCAATCAGAAAGCCCTGAAACAGTCCCTTGATGATGTTGTTATGAGTTGTGTTAACGGTGTTGGTGTTGATCTGAACAGGGCCAGCACCCAGCTCCTTGCCTATGTTTCAGGCCTGAACGCAGGTATCGCAAAAAACATTATCGCGTATCGTGAGGAGAACGGCCCATTCAAGTCCAGGCGGCAACTGACAAAAGTACCGCGTCTTGGTCCCAAAGCTTTTGAACAGTCTGCGGGTTTTTTAAGAATCATTGACGGTGAAAGCCCTCTGGATGCCAGCGCAGTACATCCTGAAAGTTACTATATTGTTGACGCCATGGCCAAAGACCTTGAAACAACGGTCATTGATATTTTAAAAAAACCTGATATCAGGCATCAGATTAATATTACCAAATATGTTACTGATTTAGTCGGACTTCCCACACTAAATGATATCATTGATGAACTGGCAAAACCGGGACGCGACCCAAGGGAAAAATTCGAAGCATTCGCATTTGCCGATGGTATTGAAAAAATCGAAGACCTGAGACCTGGAATGAAACTCCCGGGGATTGTGACAAATATCACTGCGTTCGGCGCTTTTGTTGATATCGGCGTGCATCAGGACGGCCTTGTTCATGTCAGCCAAATGGCAGACAGGTTTGTAAAAAATCCCACTGATATTGTAAAAGTTCAGCAAAAGGTCGCGGTAAGAGTGCTTGAAGTTGACCTTGATAGAAACAGGATTTCTCTCTCAATGAAATCGCAGGCAGAAAAATCGGGTACCGGGGTGGAAAATCCGGGCTTAAAAAAGGCTAAAAACCGTAAACCAAAGAATAAGGACAAAAAGAACTTAAGCAGCGGAAATGCGCCGTTTAACAACACGCTGGCAGAAGCCTTAATAAAAAGCGGGCTTAAATAAATCTCTGAGACAAATAGTTTGTGTTATGCAAATATGAAAAAAGACAGCTCTTTAGAAAAATATCGTGAAACTCTTCATGAAATTATTTTTGAGGCTGATACACCTGCAGGTAAATTATTTGATATAATTTTAATTGTAAGTATCGTGCTTAGCGTATTAGTTGTAATGTTGGACAGTGTGAGTACGATTCGAAATTCATGCGGCGGCTTTTTAGTTTTAAGCGAATGGTTTTTTACTTTTCTTTTCACAATTGAGTATTTTCTCAGGTTATCCTGCGTCAGTCGTCCTTTTAAGTATGCAACCAGCTTTTTTGGAATAGTAGATCTTCTGGCAATAATCCCGACCTATTTAAGTTTTTTTCTGCCTGGAAGCCAGTTCCTTATTGTTATCAGAATTCTTCGAGTTCTTCGAATATTTCGGGTTTTCAAACTGGTTCAGTATCTTGTTGAAATCAGGTTGCTTAACCAGGCTCTGCGTGCAAGCCGGCGGAAAATTGTTGTATTTTTATTTACTGTTTTTACGCTGGTGATAATTTTCGGTTCCATGATGTATGTCATAGAAGGCGAACAAAGTGGTTTTACAAGCATCCCTCGAAGTATTTACTGGGCTATCGTAACGCTCACTACAGTCGGCTATGGAGATATATCGCCTAAAACAGGTTTCGGTCAGGCTCTGGCTGCTGTCATCATGATTATCGGTTATGCAATAATTGCCGTACCTACGGGGATTGTAACAACTGAAATTGCTCGAGCCACAGGAAGAAAGGTTTCCACTCAGACGTGCCGGGCTTGCAGCGCAGAAGACCATGACATAGATGCGAAGTACTGCAAAGACTGCGGAGCAAAACTTTAGAAAAGCACTCCATGTATGCGTTCGCGGAAGAAGATAAAAATGGAATACAAACCAATCGGTATCATCCACACACCCTTCTCGCAGATAGAGAAGATGCCCATTCAACCTGCTGGTGCTTCCGGAGTGACGGGGGAAGTGGAGGTGTTCAAAGAATTCCGGGACGGCCTGAAAGATTTGGACGGTTTTTCCCACATCATCCTTTTATACCATTTCCACCAAAGCCGGGGATTTGCTCTCCACGTGGTTCCCTTCATGGACTCTGAACCCCGCGGTCTTTTCGCCACGCGAGCACCCAAACGTCCGAATCCGATCGGCCTGTCGGTGGTGAGACTTCTGAGGATTGAAGAAAGCACAGTATATATCGAAAACGTGGATATAGTTGATGGGACACCACTGCTGGATATTAAACCCTATGTGCCGGAGTTCGATGGACAGGCCCACGTTCGTATCGGCTGGCTGGAGCACGTTCGGAAGGATGTATCGGAACGGAAGTCGGACAGTCGCTTCGGATAGAAATGCGAACGAGCCTATGAAGATAAAACGGTAAAAAGAACAACTTCCCCCGGGCAGTTAAAACGGATAGGCACTCCGGACGTTCCAACGCCGGAGCTGGTGTAACCGCACATCTCCTTATATTTCCACAGGCCGCTGGCCATTTTTCTGGGAGCGCGGCTGTGCGTAATAATAGGGCCGTCATAAAAGGGGAAGCGAATCTGCCCTCCATGAGTATGCCCGCAAAGATAAAGGCGGGCCATGTGTTGAGCAGCACCCATGTAAGCCTCAGGCGAATGGGCGATAAAGATGTTGAATGCGTCTTTGGGCACCTCATTGAAAGCTGATTTCAGATCGTGGGTTCTATAATAGTGCGGATCATCCACACCCACCAGCCAGATAGTCTCGTTGTTACGCTTCAAGGGATAGGCATCATTAACAAGCATACATATGCCGGCATCCTCAAGATCAGGAATAATCTCAATGCAGTCGTGATTTCCAAGCACTCCAAAGACCCCGTCTTTGGCCTTGATATTTTTGACTATTTGCCGCAGCCGCCGAGTGGCCGTAAATGAAGATCCATACATTTCAGCGCGAATATCCCCTCCTATAATGCAACAGTCACATTCTATACCTGAAACAATCTCAATGACACGTTCAGCAATTCCTGACAAGCTATCAAGATGAAGATCGCTCAAAAAAAGTATGCGGTAGGAATCAAACGAGACAGGCAGATCTGGAAAGCGCAAATCTATTTGGCGAAACTGCACGTCCAATGCATTGCTGACACCTATATCATATTTGTTGATAAGTTTCAAAAAACCGGCTGTTATCCATTTATAATAGATAATATTTTCAAAATTAAGATAGCGCTGCAAAGGTGGAAGAGCAATATGACATGCACGCCATGCCTTGAAACGGGTGCTGGATTTTACAAGGCGCAGATCCTTTTCATGAGGTACAGGGAGGATTTCTTTCTTGAAAAAAAGCGCCCCAAAATGTGTAATCGGTATAAAAAGGATAAGCAAAATAAAAATAAGTGCCCAATCCAGTGAAAAATAATACTTAACAAACAACAGGGGAAAAAGGCCCTCAAATAGTTGATCAAGAAGCGGTATCGCAGTGCCGCTCGCGAGTTCAAACCTTCTTTTAAAAAAACTGCTCAGTGAATCTCCCAGCATTGAGAAGAATCCGATACAGAACCCCACAATGAGGGGAAGCCCAAAAAATCCACTGAGTAAAGTTCCCGCTGCTATGCTTCCAATAGTTCCACGGATAGTTTTGTGGCTGCCCAGCAACGGTTTTCCGTCCAAAAATGTCCGGTTCCAGTCGATCGGCCAGCTCCATCTATCTTCCAATAAAAACGCAATAACAGGAGGTGCTGCATTAACGGCAAAAAGAAGGATTATGATCTTAAGGCTGATGAGTATAATAGTGGAATCTCCTTATTCAGGTATATTTTGGAAAATAATATCGTCACCCTTTGCATCAGCTTTTATAATTGTATTTTCAGTAAATTTCCCCTTGAGAATTTCTACAGCCAGAGGATTTTCAATATATTTTTGAATCGCGCGCTTTAAGGGTCGTGCTCCGTAAACCGGGTCATATCCCTTTTCAGCCAACAATCTGACTGCTCTGTCTGAAAGCTCAAGTTTAACATTTCTTTGCTCAAGTCTTTTAAGAAGCTTTTCAATCTGAATCATCACAATTTTACCAAGCTGGTCAGGCGTAAGGTTGTGGAAAATAATATTTTCATCTATCCTGTTTAAGAATTCAGGTTTGAAGCTGGCTCTCAGAGCTTCTGTTACCCTGTTTTCCATTTCTTTACGGTCGCATGCTCCAAGTTCCTGTATCCAGTTACTGCCTACATTTGAAGTCATTATAATTATAGTGTTTTTAAAATCTACAGTTCTCCCGTGACCGTCCGTCATCCGTCCGTCATCAAGAATCTGAAGCAGCACATTAAAAACCTCGGGGTGGGCTTTTTCTATTTCATCAAACAGCACCACTGAATAAGGACGTCTTCGAACCGCCTCTGTGAGGTATCCGCCTTCTTCATACCCAACGTAGCCGGGAGGCGCTCCTATAAGCCTTGCTACAGAATGTTTCTCCATATATTCCGACATGTCAATTCTTACCATTGCCTGTTCGCTGTCAAAGATGAATTCTGACAGAGCTTTTGCCAGCTCGGTTTTGCCGACTCCTGTTGGTCCCATGAAAATGAATGATCCTATAGGGCGATTTGGATCCTGCAGACCGGAACGAGCTCGGCGGACTGCATTTGATATAGCCGATATTGCCTCATCTTGTCCGATAACTCTTTCGGTGATGCGGTCCTCCATATGTACAAGTTTTTCCCTTTCACCTTCGAGCATCTTGCTTACAGGAATTCCTGTCCATCTGGATACTACCTTGGCAATGTCTTCAGCATCCACTTCTTCTTTAAGCATTTTTTTGTCTTTTTGAAGTTCTGAGAGTTTTCTTTTTGCCTCGTCAAAACGCTTTTTAAGTTCTGTTGCCTTGCCGTATCTTATTTCAGCGACTTTTGCCAGATCTCCTTCTCTTTCTGCGTGCTGTTCTTCGATGCCAATCTGCTCAAGCTCTTCTTTTATCTTTCTGATAGTCTGGATCATGTCTTTTTCATTCTGCCAGTGAGCTTTCATCTCCTGAATTTCATCTTTCATGGCAGCAAGTTCTTCTTCCAGTTTTGCAAGCCGCTTTTTTGACGCGTCGTCAACTTCTTTTTTAAGAGCTTCTCTTTCTATTTCAGCCTGGGTTATTTTGCGCTGGATTTCGTCAATTTCCGCAGGCATGCTGTCTATTTCTATTCTGAGCTTGGAGGCGCATTCATCTACAAGATCAATGGCCTTGTCGGGAAGAAAACGATCTGAAATATATCTGGTTGAAAGAGTCGCGGCAGCAATTATTGCCGAATCCTTTATTCTTACTCCATGATGTATTTCATATTTTTCCTTGAGTCCTCGAAGAATAGAAATTGTGTCATCTACTGTTGGCTCAAGAACCATTACAGGTTGAAAGCGCCTTTCCAGAGCAGCATCTTTTTCAATATATTTTCTGTATTCATTTAATGTAGTGGCGCCGATACACCTTAATGTTCCCTTTGCAAGTGCCGGTTTCAGCATGTTTGAAGCATCCATCGATCCTTCGCTTGCGCCTGCTCCAACCACGGTATGCAGTTCATCAATGAAAAGAATTACTTGTCCTTCAGCTCTCTCTACTTCTTTTAAAACTGCTTTCAGACGATCTTCAAATTCTCCTCTGTACTTTGAACCTGCTATAAGCGCTCCCATATCCAGCGCAACGAGCCGTCTGTTTTTCAGGCTTTCCGCAACATCTCCCGCCACAATTCGCTGAGCAAGACCCTCTACTATTGCGGTTTTGCCTACTCCAGGCTCTCCTATTATAACAGGATTATTCTTTGTCCGTCTTGAGAGAACCTGAACAATGCGTCTTATTTCATCATCCCGTCCAATTACAGGGTCGAGTTTGCCAAGGCGTGCCAGATCTGTCAAATCCCGGCTGAATTTGTCAAGCGCCTGGTATTTTTCTTCCGGATTCGGGTCTGTTATGCGCTGTGAACCGCGAATATCCTTTAAAACTTTAAAAATTGAATCTCTGCTTATTCCATAACGGCTCAGGATCTTTATACCTTCACCGGTTTTTTCATCTGAAATCGCCAGAAGGATGTGCTCTATGCTTACATACTGATCCTTCATTTTGGCAGCTTCCGCAAAGGCAGCGTCAAGAATGGATTTTGTCCTTTGTGAGATATAAACATCTCCTGCACCGCTTACCTTTGGGAGTTTATCAATAGCCCTTGCAATCTCTTGAGCGACGTTTTCTGGTGAAACGCCAAGCTTCCGGAGCATAGACCTGGCTATTCCTTCCTGTTCATTCAGCATTGCGCTCAACAAGTGCTCAGGTTCAACCTGCTGGTTATTATTGTTTGAAGCCAGAGACTGGGCATTTTGAATGAGTTCCTGTGATTTTATTGTAAATTTATCAAAACGCATAAATATATACCTCCTGTTTTGAAAAATATGGGTTAGTTTTGATCTAATAGGAAAATAAACACTTACTATTTGATGTCAATCAGTTTGAAAAAGCCGGAGGAATTGAGGAATTAACGAAGGGGATCTTATTTTTTTAAAAAAATATAAGTTGCCAGGCAGATAAGAATTACGGCAAAGATTTTTTTGAAGTTTGCTGTTGAGACATGTTCAACAAGGCGCGAACCGATCTGAGCGCCGATAATGCCTCCTATCCCTAAAAGAATTCCGACTTTGTAGTCAACATTAGCCAGTTTATTATGTGCTGCCAATGCGGAGATGGAGATAACCAGTATTGCCAGAAAGGAAGTTCCCACAGATTTTTGTGCTGAATATCCCAGAAAAATCAACAGAGGAACCATAAGAAAACCTCCGCCCAGTCCGGAAAAAGAAGCGCCGATTCCAACCAGCACGCCCAACAAAATCATTACCAGCATATTTACATTAATTGGCGTCATTTTTTATGCCTTTCATATCTTTTCTCTACTGATAGTGAATAATAGATTTGACATTTTTGGCATCCTTCACGACAAGTCAAAAGTGGTTTACACTTTGTTGCTCTTGTATTTTGGCAGTGAAAATAGAAATTGGAAATTGGAAAAAATATAAAGATGTGGATGTGTTACCTAATTTCAAATTTCCAGTTTCGACATCTGCATTCAATTCGATAATACACGCTTTTTTGAAAAAAGTGTAAACTGGTGAATGAAGGATGCCACATTTTTCTATATGATTTATCTAAAAAACTCAATGATGAAAAACAAGCAGATCAGCTATCCAGGCAAGAGCCATCTCTTGCTCTGTCCTGGTCGCCTTTTCCCTTATCGTTGCCATGCCCAGCGATTATGATACTGTTGGAATCAGAGCTGATGAAAAAGCAATCGCCGGGGCCATATTCTCCGGCGCCTCTCCGCTGCCATCTCCTGGTCCATGTCCATTGCCTGCAAATGCAATGCCGCTAAAAAATACAAAAGATAGTGCGAGACAAATAATCATAGCATTTGCATGGCGGGCAATGTTTGTCAGCGTTTCCTGAAAAATTCGGAAAATTGCTGTAGAAGTAGCTTTATCTAAAATAATTTCTTCAGGAATTGATATAATTTTACACTGAATATTGGTCCGATTTTGAAATTACGGCCTTTCCTTTTAAGTCCTCCAGTTTGTTTATACCCCCGCCTTTCCTGGCAATGACCACGCCGGACTGGGAGGTTGACCCCTTGTCGGTTAAAGCGCTGATAAGGGTATCTTTGTCATATAAGTCGGCTGACTTTACATAGATATGGGGATCCAGGAAAACGAACTCAATCTCTTTGTTTTTGATCGCCCTCTCAAATTCTGCGAGATCCTTTTGGACTATAAACTCTATGTTAAATCCGGAGACAAGAAACAAATTTGTAATGATCCGGCGTAACCGTGATGCAAAAATGCCAAGTTATTTTTTACCGAGCCCTTAACATGTTTGCTTTCAAGAGAGAATCCCAGTGGCTTGATAATATGTAAACTATGGTGTCAAAAATCGGTTTGACAAACTTAGGAACGTGGACGAAATAACTTCCCCAACTATAAATCACAGCTTCAGGCCGCCTTTGTCCGGTCTCAAAGCACAAAAATATTGAAATAGCTCGCTATTCCTTCAACTTTTGTGATCTGAGATCGGACAAATTCGACCCAAATCTGTGCGCCTACTTGAGGAAGTTAATTCGTCCACGTTCCTTAGCTGAAACTCCATAACAGCCTTCGGACTTCCACCTTCGGTTTCTGGTGAAAATAACATTCCTTTGGTGAAAATCACTGGTTTTGTTGTCGCGGGCAGGAAGATATAATTCTTGGATATTGAAAAATATTTAACATAACACTTTGTAATTAAAAACTTTTCAGCCTGCTTTTAACAAAACAACATGCGACAAAATAATATGGCACACTAGTTGCTTATTTATCATTGCAAAGCCGAAAAAAATGACCAACAAATCAAAAAACAACTAAAAAAGGAGGTTTAAAATGATTAGAAAACTTAGACAAAAGACAGCAAGCAATGAAAAAGGTTTTACACTCATCGAGCTGATGATCGTTATTGCAATCATCGGTATCCTGGCGGCCATTGCCATTCCGAATTTTCTTTCGTATAGACAAAGGGGTTTCGATGCGCAAGCACTGACCGATGCGAAAAACTTTTATACTGCTTGCGTGGCAAACTCCACGGGTCGGACTGGTCACACCTATAACAGCGCTGCTCTTCCAGATGGGTTCGATAGTAGTGATACTATCCAGGCTGGTAATAACTTTATTTACGTTGCTACAACAGGCGCTATTACTTGCGATGTGGCTTTTGTACACGCCGAAGGCAAAGTAACATATACTTTAACTGACTCAGGTGGTATCGAGGAATCTGGAGCTTAATTTTCTAATTCTATTGAGTTCTGCTGAACAAGAAAAGGGATCTTTTGAGATCCCTTTTTCTTATTGGATAAGAAGAAATGAAAATACCGACAAAATGGGTGAGAAATGATCGGCAAAAATAGTGATTTTGATTTAGATGTTTGGCGCCGTTTTCCTGATTACAAAAGATATCTTTTTGTCTTTATCGCTCTCTTTATATTTTTACTCATCATCTATGGAAACAGTTTCCACGGTGAGTGGCACTTTGACGATAAAGAAAATATTGTCAATAACATCAATGTCCATCTAAAGAGCCTGTCGTATCCTGATATCAAAAACACCTTCTATTTCAATGCTAATATGGCAAGACCTTTCTCTTACCTTAGTTTTGCCTTGAACTATTATTTTGGGGGTCTCAATGTATTTGGTTATCACCTGGTTAACATAGTAATACATTATATTTCCGCTGTATTTCTATTTTTATTTATTTACAAAACATTGAAGCTTCCGATTCTAAGGGAACGTTATGGTGAGTATGCTTATTCCATCGCCCTTATGGCCACATTTTTATGGGCCGCGAACCCCGTGCAGGTCCTATCTGTGAGTTATATCGTTCAGAGAATGGCAAGCATGGCCGGAATGTTTTACATAATGTCTATGTACTTCTATCTGAAATGCAGGATTTCCGATAGCTTATGGGGAAGTGGGTCGTTCTTTGTATTATGCGTTCTTTCTACAGCGTTAGCCTTCGGAACCAAGGAGAATGCCGCTATGCTTCCCGTCATTCTCTTTCTCTTTGACCTGTTTCTTATACAAGGTGTAAGCTTAAAGGCAATCACGAGAAGCGCAAAAGTTGTGATTATTCCCTTCCTGATTCTACTTGGCCTCAGTGTGTTTTATGTGGATTTTTCATCTTTTCTTGGTGGTTATAACATCAGACCTTTTACACTTGTTGAGAGACTTTTGACTGAACCCAGGATAATTCTATTATATATATCCCTTTTGCTTTATCCAGTGGATTTTCGCTTGATGTTGCTACACGATATTGAGATATCACACACACTGTTTACTCCCTGGACCACTCTGCCGGCCATATTGCTTATATTTCTGATCGCTGGCTATGCCCTCTATATTTGCCGCAGGAGACCGCTCATTTCTTTTTGCATACTTTTCTTTTTCCTGAATCACCTGATCGAGGGTTCTGTCATACCTCTTGAGCTTGCCTTTGAACACAGAAACTACATTCCATCAATGTTATTTTTTGTACCCGCAGCCGTCTTGATGCTGAATCTGCTTGATTTTCTTTCTTATAAAAAGTCTATTCAATTTGCAGTTGCTCTTGGAGCGGCACTTTTGCTGATTACTCAGGGACAGGCTGTTTTTATGCGTAATGAAACCCTGAGATCTAATCTCGCTTTGTGGGAGGATAACGTGAAAAAAGCGCCGAATCTGAGTAGGGCCCACAACAACCTTGGAGGAGAATATTTTAACAGGGGATTTAGATCAAAGGCATTTCAAGAAGTTAGTAGGGCGCTGGAACTGAACAATTATCCGAGACTTCAACAAGGGGCAGATATCGAATACAATATGGGCATGTTATGCTTGTCAGAGAAGAAGGATGATAAAGCCGCTTTTCATTACAATAAGGCCATTTCTATATGTCGTCCAGGGTTTATGGCACCCTTGTATGGCATGGCAATGATAGAATTGAGGAAGGGTAATGATAAAGTTGCGCTTGACTACCTTACCAAAATACTTAGAGAAAATCCCTATCATGTTGAATCGCTCGAACTCCTAAGTTTTATTCTGTTAAAACATGGCAGGCCGGAGTCGGCATTGAGAGAATCGCAAAAAGCGCTTGATCTGAGTTCCGAAAGAACGTTCCCACTTGTTATAATGGCTGAGGCCTCTCGGGAAAAAGGGGAAAACAGCAGGGCGATTCGATACTGGAAGAAATTCATGGCCAAAAGTCCGCAAAATATCACTGCCCATCTTGCGTTGATAGATCTGTATTCTCTGAGCGGGGAAAATAGCCTGCTGACCGAAACAGTGGACCATTTGATGGGTATAAAAAAGGGCAGAAACCTTGAAGATGTTGTCCGCGAGGGAGAAAATAACAAAATGTCGGCTTACCAGCCTGATAGAGAAAAAATCCTGAAAATAATAAGGAAAAATCTTTTAAGACAGATTCAGGATACAAAGACGGAAGGAATTCCAACAGCATGATAATGAAACGGCAAGGCAACATCACTACTATCCTGTTCTGTTGTGCATTGATATTTCAGGATTTCTGATTGTTGAAATCCTCCTCAACATCACCCCTCCAATATCCCGTGACGCCCTGATTCATCATCTTGCTATTCCCAAGCTTTGGCTCATTCATGGAGGACTTTACGAGATTCCGTGGGCGGATTTCTCGTACTATCCCATGAATATTGATCTCCTTTATCTCATCCCCCTCTATTTTAATAATAATATAATTCCAAAGTTTATCCATTTTGCATTCGGTCTTGGGACCGGCCCGCTGTTGCCCGCCTTTCAACAACAGCCTATATAGACCTTGGAATGGTCTTTTTTACAACCGCAAGCGTCCTGGCGTTTGTCAGATGGAGGGATGATGATTACATGGGTGCAAAATGGCTCATCCTGTCAGCCGCCTGCATGGGGCTTGCAGCAGGATGCAAGTATAATGCCCTGATTGCATGGCTCTTTTTGAACCTGATGATAGTTTTCTATTATTCAAGAGATACTAAAAAAGAACTGCCGGCGCTGCGATATGGCGTTGTATTCTTTGCCATTGCACTTCTTGTTGTTTCTCCCTGGTTTATTAAAAACTATATCCAGACGGGCAACCCCATCTATCCGCTCTTTGACCATTTTTTTAAATTTCTTCATCATGCTGGTAAAAAGGGGGTAAGTATAGCCCAAATAGCGGAAAGCGGATGGACATCCAATATCTTTCAGAGAAGAGAAATTATGTTCGGCGAGAGTTTCCTGAAAACACTTTTCATTCCAATTCGAATGTTTTTCCAGGGAAAGGATGCTTCTAATCAGTATTTTGACGGCGTCTTGAACCCGATTTTAATAACCATGCTTCCTTTTGCTTTTCTGAACAGAGAGCTGAACCGAGATAAAGTGTTTTTCTTGTTGTTTTTGGTCTTTTTTCTCTTCATGGCTTACTTTCTCACGGTTATACGCATAAGATACATCCTGCCGGTAGTTCCGTTCCTGGCCATTCTGAGTGTCATTGGGATAAAAAATATTGCAGAATGGACAGGCAAAAAATCCAGTCAGGTTCGCCGCGCGGGTTTGATCGGCATATTTGCTGTTATGATAATTTTTATCGCTTTTAATTTCCTGTATCTAAAGAATTATTTTAAAGAGATAGGAACTGTACGGTACATTCTCAATCAGGAAACAAGAGACGAATTTTTAAGCCGCAACGTAGGAAGCTATCCTGCAATGCAGTATATCAACGAAAATCTTCCAGATGATGTCAGGGTTTTCCTGATGTTTCTTGGCAGACGGGGCTATTATCTGAACAGGCCATATTATCATGAAAGATCATTTGGCATGAATACCATAAACAACATGGTCAAAGCTTCCGCAGATAAACAGCATTTCCGGGCATATCTGCAATCCCTGGATTGCACCCATATTCTGATGCGAACCGAGCTTGTTAATAAGTATTTGCATGACAATTTTTCGGAAAAGACAATTTTTCGCTTTCTGAATTTTGTGAAAGAATACTGGAATCCGATTTATGAATCAAATGGATATGCGGTAATGGAAATAACTCAAGCTTCGCACCCCTGAAACAAAACTTGCCGGACTAAACTATATTATTAATTGTGGCATTTAGTTTGATATTGGTATATGTTATGGCCGGTTACAAAAATGATAAGGGAATTTGAAATAAAAAATATACCAAGATTGCGCAGGATTTTTGGAAAATCTATAGACATTGTTGTGAGAAGAGGTCTTTATGTCTGATATTATGAAGAAAAAATGGATTGAAATGATAGAAGCCTTCTTAAGGTTGACACCTGAGGAGAGATCATCAGAGGCAGAGAAGCGCCTGGATGAGACCTTGGAGCGGATGGCACAGATGTATAGTATTTCACAGGAAGAAGCATATGAAAAGCTTATTAAAAATAGTGACAGATTGCATTGATAATTTCTCAAAGCAGGCTAATGTTATAAGGCTTGCCGCGATTATCGGCGGTGAGGCCGTTATTATGCATGGCATACCCAGAACAACAATTGATCTTGACATGCTCTTTTATTGTGGTGACGAAAAAAATAGTATTAACGAGTTAGGAAAGGCATTCGCATCATTCTTAAGGCAAGAACTTGGAAAGCAGTTTGAGATTAAATCTTTTGAAGCATCTAAAGATCCTTTTGATCCCTTAAAACATGATCTGATAATCATAACTGATCCGGAAAAACGATTCAAAAAACTTGATATATTAATTGCAAATTATCAATGGGAGCTGGAAGGCTTAAAAAGTATGAGCGCTCCCCATACAGGCCCTCTTTATCCATATCCAAAGGAATATCTGGTTGGCATGAAGCTGATGGCTGGTGGGCCGCAAGACAATGAGGATATTAGAAATCTTTTTATAGTTATGTCTGATCTAGAAAAGGAAAAAGCATGGAAATTAGCTCGCTTGATAAAGCGAGATAAAAATCTCTCCAAAATATTAAAGCAAGGGCGCTGAGATGGAAAAACATATCAGAATCGCATTATACCTAAATTGAGCAATTTTTTACTCGATCTGCGCCGATCTCTTGCGCATAAAGGCTTCGCAAAAATCCTCTACATATCCACGGGTATGCCTGCGGTTTTTGCAAATCCTTATGCATCAAGATCTCAACACATATCTTCGCAAAAAATCGCTCAACTTAGGTTATATAAAACGTAAAAACCAAGAAAAGGCTACGCAAATAAATATGACAAAAGTCTCTGTGATCATCCCTGCTTACAATGAAGCTCAATCAATCGGAGATCTTATTTCAAGAATAAGAAATCTTTATCCTGATTTTGAGATCATCGTTATTGATGATGGATCAACAGATGATACAGGGGCTATTGCCAAAAATTCAGGCGCTACCGTGTACAGCCATCCCTATAATATCGGCAACGGCGCTGCCATTAAAAGCGGTATAAGAATTGCTTCCGGTAATATTCTGGTGTTCATGGATGGAGACGGTCAACACAATCCCGAAGATATAGCAAAACTGCTTGAACATTTTCCTGAATTTGACATGGTTGTAGGCGCCCGTTCGAAAGCAGATCATGCCTCCTTAGGACGTACTTTCGGCAACACAGCATATAACTGGCTCGCTTCATATGTTGCAAAGTTCCGTGTTGAAGATCTTACTTCCGGGTTTAGGGCAGTCAAGGCGGATATTGCTCATAATTTACTATATCTTCTTCCCAACTCATATTCATATCCCACAACTTTGACGCTAAGTGTTTTGAGAAACGGAAGGCCTGTAAAATATGTTCCTGTCAAGGCAAAGACACGCAAATCCGGGAAAAGCGGCATAAACATGTTCAAAGACGGCGTCCGTTTTTTTATGATTATCGTAAAAATCTGCACTCTGTATTCCCCTTTCAGAATATTTCTTCCCGTAAGTTTTCTTACATTTCTGACAGGTTTGTTTTACTACCTTTATACATTACTTTCCTGGGGGCGTTTTACCAATATGAGCGCCCTTTTGTTTACCACCTCCATAGTCATATTCATGATAGGGCTTGTTTCCGAGCAGATTTGTCAGATGAGGTTTGAAAGGAGCGAAGGGGATAAATTTATTTAGAAACCGTTTGTTCACTACGAAGCACACGAAGAACGCGAAGTAGATTTTACTATTTTCTTATTTTTTCGTGATTTTCGTGTGTTTCGTGGTATTCCATTTTTTTTGGTTCGCAAAAATTATTCTATAATTAGAATTGCTGGATTTTGCTTGCATCGTTGGCAACATACCCTTATAATAAGCATAACATGCATAAAATAGACCCCTCTTTTCAGCATATTTAAAATAAAAATGGACCATCGATTTTATCATACAATTAGGACAAGCAATTGTTCCTATTGAGGTTAAAGCAGGCAAGAGCGGATCACTCAAGTCACTCCATCAATTTGTTAATCAAAAAAACGTCCGGGTCGGTGTTCGTTTTGATTTAAACGCACCCTCATATCAGCATGTTTCGCACGCTCTCAGCCAGGGAGGAGAATCTGTGCAAGTTGAATTTGATCTTTTGTCTCTCCCTCTTTATATGATAGAGGAACTGCCCAGAATCTTTGATGACATCGTAACAAACGGCCATTTGGGGTTATGAAATCACGAATTCTATTTATTACCAGGAACTATCCGCCTAAGGTAGGCGGGCTTGAGACATACAGTTGTAACCTGATCAAAGAATTCCAAGCCCATGGATCTACCTATAAAATCACCCTTTCAAAGTCGATAAAACATCTTTTATGGTTCTTCCCCTATTCCTTTTTTAGGGCGCTCTATCTGATCCGCAAATATTCCGTTCAATTCGTCCACCTTTGCGATGGCCTTCTTGCTCCATTAGGAATTCTTCTAAAGCATCTGACTGGTGTTAAAGTAACAGTAACCATACACGGGCTGGATATTACCTATAAGAATTCCTTCTATCAGATGTTCATACCTTGGTGCATAACAAAACTCGATGGGGTCGTATGCGTCAGTCATTCAACGCGTGATGAATGTGTACGCCGCATAATTCCATGTCCCAAATGCTGCACAGTCATCCCTAACGGGATAAGGCCGGATCAGCTCTATCTCAAGCAGTCAAAAAATGAACTCCGCCGCAAGCTTGAGAATCTGATCGGCATATCCCTCAATAATAAGAAAATCCTTTTTACCATCGGCCATTTGGTAAAAAGAAAAGGCGTGGCATGGTTTGTGGAAAATGTCATGCCGCGCCTTGAAGATTCCTGCTTATACGTGGTTGCTGGTGAAGGACCTGAACGAAAAACGATTCAAGAAATAGTGGATCGCTACAACCTGCAAGACCGTGTTCTGCTTTTAGGCGAGCTATCAGACGAGGATCGAAAATTCATCTACAATGCCTCGGACATATTTATCATGCCTAACATCACCGTTACTGGTGATGTGGAGGGATTCGGGATTGTTGCTCTTGAGGCGGGAAGCTGTGGTCTTCCCGTTGTTGCAAGCAATATTCAGGGGTTACGGGATGCGGTGATTAATGGAAAGACCGGGTATTTGGTCGAGGAGGGAGGTGTGGATGGATTCGTGGGCAGGATAACGGATATGAATTTAGACAAGGCTCAAATCAGAGAGATCGTAAATTCAACATTTGATTGGGCAAAGATCTATAAGAGGTACCATGATGTTTTTGTGAAATTACGATCAAAGTAATCTATTAGGGAGGTCACATTTTTTTCGCAGCAGCCAGATGAAGCTCGGACACATCCAATATGCATAATTGACTATTAATCGAGCAAATGCGGATTTCATCGTGCCGTGCTTGATCATGTAATCCGCATGGAATAAATCCGGGTTTTCAATTATCCTTTTCGTATAGTCAATCCGCTCAAAGTTCCGAACAAGTCTCTTTAGCCCCCAGTAACTCAGGTGCTTTTCATAATAAAACTTCCCTTTGCCTGTAATTCTCATGTAGCGGTGAGCAAAGGACCGGGGCATAACGGAGAGGAAGGGTAAATTGTAGTGAGGTTCTTTCACCGTTAGCCTATTGCCTGCGGAAAAGTAGCAAACCCCGCCCGGTTTCAACACCCCATGGATTTCAGTCATCAGTCTATCAGCATCCGGCACATGTTCATAAACATGGGCGCAGATGACCACGTCAAACATGTTCTGCGGGAAATTCAAATTTATTGAATCACCTATTTCAAACACTAAATTTTCCTTGATAAAATTATCCTTTGCATATTTAATGGCAGGCGCATCAATATCGATTCCAATTACTTTGCCAAAATATTTTGAAAGATAGTTGGCGATAATTCCTGTTGAGGAGCCTATGTCTAAAACCGAAAAGGACTTAAGGTCAGAGCGAAGATAATCGCTTAAAACAGCAACCATTGTTTGCGCTTTTCTTTCTCTACTTTCACGATCAAACATTGCCTCGGGAAGTATTTTAGAAAAATTATGCTGATATTTTCTGCTTTTTAACATGGTGTCAATTTATAAATGTCGGCTTATTTTTATAGGATCAATTACCCTTCAGCCAAGCACTTCCTCGAACAGTTCCCGGTATTTATTTACCATACGGTCAAGGGTAAACATTTTTTCAACTTTTGAGCGGTTGTATTCTCCCATTTCACATCTTAATTTTGGTGAATCAGCCAGAAGATTTATTTTTTCCGCAAACACGTTAACATCTCCAACAGGGCAAAGGAACCCGCCCATGCTGTCATCAATCAATTCCGGAATTGCGGAGCAATTACTCGCCACCACCGGCAGAGCACATGCCATTGCCTCTGCCACGGCCAAACCAAAACCTTCTCTTACCGACGGCATCAGCAATATATCCATTTGACGATAGAGAGCTGGCATTGCTTTAAAAGGCACACATCCGACTGATTCAAGACCTGTTATAGATGGCATTGCTTTTTTGGTCCGAAGCCCTTGGGTATAATATATTCGGACGTTCTTTTTTAGGCGTTTTGCTATCAATTGGAGCCAATGAATGCCTTTTCGGCGGGTTAAATTGCCTGAGAATAAAACCCTGATTTCCTTTGGTAATAAATCATAAGTAGATGCAGGAGTAAATTTATCAGTATCTACACCGTTGTAAATGACTCGGACGGGAAAAGTTTTTTTTAAATCCTGTTGAACCAGGCGTGCTGTGAATTGACTGACCGCAGTGATTGTGTGCGCCTTTTTTAGCGCAAGGCGAGTAAAAAGTTTAAGATCGGTTGTATAGTGGATTCTTTGAAGCCACGAGCTATAGGGTCGCATCCAGCGGTCAAGGACATAATTATGACAGGTGATTACAAGCGGGATCGATTTTTGATAAAAAAAGGCAGCATAATCCGGCGTCGTATGGATAATATCAGGAATACCCTGCCGACGGCATAAGAAAGGCAGCGCAGGTGGAAACAGTGTCCAATAGGGATTGTAACCACAAATATGGTAATTGGGAATTTTGTTGCCTAAAATCTGGTGGATGATATAGGCCCCGTTTCCGGTGGCCATGGGGCTTAGAATGTTCATTGTGTTGGTATGATGGTGTCTAAAATATGGGATAGTTCTTTCGTGCTGTTACGCCGGGTGAATTTGACCAGTTGTTCGTCAGTATTAATGCTGGTTTTTTGCATAAGCTTGGTGAGTTTGTGTACTATTTTTTTTCGGCTATGGGGTGGTTCGGATGTTAAAACACCCACTATATCTCCAAAAAGTTGCGTAATGATAGAGCCTTTTGGGACGAGGCAAAGACAGGGTTTTTTCAAAGCCAGATAATCGAAAATTTTTGTTCCAAGGCCATTAATTACTCCATTTGATAATAGCCCGTAATCACAACCGGCAAGTAATCGTAAAATGTAGCTATAGGGTTTAAAGGAGTGAATAATCATCTGCTCCAGCATGTCTAGTTTATGTGCAGTGTTTCGGATAATCTCATGTTCGCTGCCAACATAAATCAAAGTGAGGTTAGGAATGTCATGCACGGCCTTTAATATCTCTTCCAACTGGTTCCCAAGGTAAATTGAAAACTGGCCGGCCACAATAATTGTTTTGCCAGAAGTAAGTGAAAGCGGTTGAACCCCCTTGAAATCATCCTCGTCGTACCCGTTATAAATAGTATGGTATTTGGAGGAATATGTTGGATGGGCTTCGATATATTCTGTCTTCAAAATTTGGGTGACAAATGTGGCAGCAGATGTGTACCTCAAGGCAATTTTTTCTATTAGAAAATAAAATTTGTGTTGTATTCTTTTTAAAATTCTAACGGTATGCCTGGGTTGGCCGTCATAACCAAAATTCATACTCCAGGAATCACGGAAATCAAGCACAACTGGTATGCGTAACGCTTTTGTCAGTAGGGGAGTGATAATAAAGGGATGAAATGGACTTCCTACCATATAGATCGCATCTATTCTGTGCCTGTTTCTTGCGACAAACAGCAGAACAAGCAGGGGAAATAGTAATGCCATAATTGTTCTGGCGGCAGGCACTCTGAAATAGGGTAGGCGGCTTACATGCAGAGCATGCATTTCAGGCTGTAGTTCGGAAGCTATAGCCTTTCCATAATAACGCTGATCAACAGTCAGTACCCATGGGTTCCACTGAAATTCAGGCAGGAATTTGCAAAATTTCAAGGCCCGGACAACCGATACTTTTGCAAGAGGCGGGAAGTTAAAAGAGACAACAAGAACGGTCTTCATGGTTCAACTAATTCCTTCTATTCAGTTTGCGTTTTTTTCCAAAGCAACCATGCCTAAGTAGCCGACTGGTTCGATAACATTATTCTCCCAATCTCCCCCACTGTCCCAAACCACGCCTCCTTTTCCTGTAGATGTTTCAGGGTCCGCAGATAGAGGTTCCACCAATCCTTTTTAAGAATATGGTTTGGATGCCAGAGGAGCGTCAAAACACCACCGACTTTTTCAACGGCTTTGGTTATCTGCTCTACGTATTTAAATGCAGTATCTTCATCAAGACGCATCCCTTTATCTGGATTAAGCATGGCGCCGTCTTGGATGATTAAGGGGATTTCCATGATTGACAGTTCCTTTTCGGACTTCAAGTCATAGAGATGCCAGGGATAGGATGTTCCGAATCGAAAGCCAACGTTGTCATTAAATCCAAGTGTTGAATCATATTTGAAACCAGCCGCTACATGAACTGCCGGCGTTACGCGTATATCGTAATGGAGATAATGCTGGCGGACGCTGACGATTTCGTGCCCAATTGCCTTTTCCAGAGCTTCTTTCTGGCGCTTAAGTTCGTCCGCATCGTCAAACGAATACCAGGACGGATGAAGACCGATCTCCCAGCCCTGCCGGTCTATCTCCTGTATCATCTCTGCCACTGTGCATTTCTGATTATCAAATACCAAAGTATCATAAAGTTCATAAGCGCAGTCTGTGTGATGACGTTTTGTAACCGCTTTTAAGCCCGGCCAAAAGAAAAAGGTGGAGTGAGCGCCGCACTGCTTTTCCGCTTTCAGCCAGCGTTCATAGCAGTGAAGTTGGTCTTTCAGATGCATATGAATGCCTGCTCTTATCAAACCTATGCCGACACCCACGAGAAACCTGACTTTCTGGAATGCACCGCCATTTAATAATTGCGCCTTCCTTGATCTTAAAGATTGCTTGAATGAATAAAGCGACACAGCATCCACATCATGGGTCAGACACACTGCAAAAGGTTTTCCATCCCGCCAGGTTGGTTTTTGCCCGCCATTTTGCAAATAATCCTCATCCACCACAGGCCGGTAAAGAAGGCCCAAAAGATTCAGAATATTGAAGGCAAAATCCGGTACGATCCGCTCAGGAGAAAAATCGGATGGCAATCGTTCTGCCTCGTAGTGACCTTGGAGAAGTTTTTGAGGGTTGATAGTCATATGAGATGCAGAATGTGTATCCAAATAATAAGGCACGATACTAAGCAATGCCCTCATTGAATAAATCTGTATAATACCAGTAAGCTGGATTATAAATTTTTATACTGTTAATATTTTTATTGCTAACTTTAACTAACAGCACTGATTCTTCACTACTTATATCCGACGTTAAGTGTTTACGCACAAAGGCTGCTATCTTTTGGATAGGCAAAAAACCATTTTTTATCAAACGTCTATTGAGAAAGTTGTTTGAGTCCAAAGTCGTAAATATCACAACATAAACATTAGTCTCAATCAAACGACTAATAGTGGCCTTTAATATTGTATTAAATATTATTTCATCATTTTGCTCACACACCAGGTCAACAATTTCGCACCTATTAACATCAGTGGCCAAACTTTTTGTAATTACATACCCAACTACCTTGCCGAACTTTCTTGCTAAAAGAAATTCATATTTCACGTTAGGATTTTTAAAAATTCGCCATTTCAAATACTTAGAAGTACGCTTTATTGTAATACCGAATTTGCCTTTATTGCGGTCCCAAAACTGATTTATCTCACTATCAATAATATTGATATCCTCAACTATTTCAAATGTTATGCCTTTATCAATTTTACCAAATCTCGAAAAAAATATCATCAAAGGATAGCTGAATATCCGGCCAATACATTTACAGAAAATCTTTAATCCGCTATTTGATATTTGTCTTTCTATCAAGGAATCCATTAATTTTTTTATATACGTGTTCCTTGTTGCCTTTATATACGTTAAATATCTCCCTGCCGCCTTATAGCCCAGCTTTCTTCGAAGCTTGCCTGGCGTGCCATGTGCAAAAGTTGTGTACAGCAGATCATATCTTTCCACTGCTTTTTGTAAAAACTTCTTCTCATGGATAAAATATATGCCCGTCCCTAAATATTTTGGGTGAAGTATCGTGTTCTCAGTTTTACCAAGCAAAAGGGTTTTGCCGAAATAATCAAGCTGTATGGGTATTAAGCCGTGATGCCCAACGATCTCGCCGGATTCGGACTCTGTAATTACCCATATACTACCAATACCCTGCGGTGTTTCAAGCCATTCCCAGCGATGTTGTTCTACTGTCCGGCAACGTCCAGTAATTTTGTTGTAGAGCTTGACGATTCCATATTCATCGCCGGTTTGATACCTTCTGCTTTCGAGTTTTGCCAAAATAACCGTCCATTCTATATTTTGTGTCTATTTTTGTTCCAAAGGCTTATTAAGGTTAATCACCATCTTATCAAGAGTAAGCCATTCCCCGTCTGAAATAGCTTCATCAGTTATTTCAATGCCGTATTTTTCCTGAATGGCAAAAATAATGTTTATCATGTCCAGAGAATCAGCCCCTTGTTCAGAAAAACTTTCTTTGGGGTCGATCTTTTCCCCGTCAAGTTTCACACCTGTTACCTTGATAATAGCCATAACATCTTCGTGCGTGATATTTGCCATCTATCTCCTCCTTAAAATTGACGATGCAATGGATAGTCCAACACCAAAGCCGCATATCAAGATATTTATCTTATCAGTTTTATCAAGATACTCTCTTAATGCTATAGGTATGCTAGAAGATACTGTATTTCCATATTCTTTGATTAAAAACGGCACCTTCTCCTGCTCCAACTTTATTCGCCCGCGCAGGTTATCTATGATATATTTGCTGGCTTGATGAAACAAAAAAAAGTCTATCTCCTCTTTTCTTAAAGCATTTGCGTTTAAACACCTGGTCACGATCTCAGGCACATGTGTCATCGCAAAATTAAAAATACCTCTCCCGTTCATTACCAGTTTTTCATTGTCACGCTTTATCAGATGCTCAAACATTTTTCCATCTGTTTCAAACACCCCATTGCCGAGATCGAATACCGGATTATTCGTTAACAAAGTTGCGGTAGCCCCATCACCAAAAAGCAGGTCCGTATTCTTGTCGTTTGGATCTATGATTTCTGAATAAGGGTCGCTGGTAAAAAGCAACCCTTTTTTTAACCCGCAGGCATCCATGAAACTCTTTGCAATATGCAATGAATAGACATATCCGGAGCAGCCCAATGAGATATCAAATGCAGCGCAATTCTTTGAAATCCAGAGTTTGGTTTGCACAATAGCAGACGTTTGAGGCAGTTGATAATCGCCATTTTGTGTGCAAACGCAAAGAAATTCTATATCATCCAAAGCAGATTTAGCCACACGCGCAGCCAAATCATCATATGCCAGGACACAAAGATCAGAGGCTTTTTCTGCCGGCTTTTTACGCGCCACCGAAGCTATCCCGATTTTTTCCGCAATAAAATCGTGGGTGACTCCATGTTTTTCTGTCTTTTCAAGATTGCTTATGCGCTCTGAAGCGATGTAACACCCTATGTTGTTAATCCCTATCATTATTTTATATTCCTTGAGAAATAGATAGAACCAACAGACTCGCCGTCCAGTTTTATTGCGGAATTGGTATTGCTTGCGCCGATATTTGCAACAACTTTAATTTCCAATAATGCCGAATCTATCGTACGTATCTTTTCCCAAACCAAATCATATCTGGCTAAAAACCACTGGCCGTATCCTTCGGATGGAAATAAGGTGTAGACCAGTTTTTTATTAAGCGCAATTATGATATTAATTAACAGCGCATCTGGTTGCAGCATGAGCATTGCAGACTTGGAATCCTTCAGGATTTGGCAATCTGCAATCAATTTTTCCTCATCATACGACTCCGAAACCGCTACAGGTTCTCCACGCCCCTTCAGCCCCACAGCATACATATCTTTGCCGCATTGCACGCGAAATATCGCATTATATTCTTTTTCCATATACTCTTTCCCGTTTTCACTGTGAAAAAGGTCGTACCTGCCCTGCTCTTTCAAAAGGGAGCGCACATTAACTTGTACTCTTTCAACAGACCCCAATGACCAGCTTTTAACGGCTTCAAACAACTCATGGGTCATGCTCGACCCCTGTATATAACGGCGCTGCTCTAAAAAAACGAAATTCGCATCGTATGATTTAGCAATATCCATAGTATTTTCTCCCTATCGGTGTCATCATGTCCTTTTGAGTGCCGCGCAAAATTCACTACCAAACTAATTACAGCCTTTCAATTCGGAACCGCTTCAATTTACACTCAAAGCATAAAATATTCTAGAAAAGCGCTTCATTTTTGCAAAAATCGTAAGTCCACATTTTAACAACTCCTGCTCAAAATCATTGATTGAAACAGAACCATCACCTATCTCCCAAAAATGAGCCGGCTCAGTAACTTTGTTCTTTAGTGTAACAAAACGAAACTCCCTTTTGCCTATTATTGGCAATTGAAAATCAAATTGTAACCACACTTTTTCATTTCGAGGGACACTTAAAAATATGTATTTTTTGCACACGTTACTTATCTTTTCAATAACACCCTTAAATTCAATAAAAGGGATATGCTCAAACACTTCGAATGCCAATACGTGATCGTAGTGATCCGGAAATTGGTATTCGACAAGATTTGCGACAATATCTGGTTTCTTCTCCCTGTCAATATCAAGTGTTTTGACATTAACGCCTTTTGATTTTAGATAGTTAGCAGTGAATCCAGAACCCACGCCTATCTCAAGGACATTGTCTCTGGAACTAACTTTATTTTGCATCAGCTTTTGCTGGTTCCAATATAACCTCCAGTGTTCTTCGGATTCCAAGTCATAAATCCATTCGGCGGAGTATTTATATTCAACTCCCCTGATCCTCTCTTTCTCATAATTATATTTCATAGTAGGTGCCTTTTGCTATCGCGCAACGTTATCCGCCATCATCCCAATCCTTTTTATTAATTCAACTCGAAATCAACACAACACAATTTACTTAATAAAGCCAATCTCTTGAAAAAGCTTATACACAGGCTTTCTAAGTTCCTTATCCTGTATCATTACTGGAAGATAATACATAACTAAACAGCATAGACCTAATAGCAATACCCCTATTTCCTGCACTCCTAATGACCACTTAGCTAAGGCTATGAAAATTAGCAATGGACTACTATATATGCTGTATTTAACAATTTGATATAGAGCCCGCATAACAGGTAGCCCTGCTTTTGAAATAAGCCAAAAACAGAGAAAGCCGTAACACACAACACCTGTACTCGCGACTAAAAACAGAGTAAACCCTACATCACCGGTCATTCCGCCAATAACGAGCGATGCGGCCCGTGTGCCAAGTAGTACCCCATTAAAAAACAGTCCATAATTTTGTTTCTCAAGCACAGCAAACAGCGTACTGATCGGTGAAGATATGAACTGAAAAAAAATCCACAAACCAAGTATCTGCATATACACACCGGCCTCAGCCCATCGCGCTCCAAAGACTACGATAAAAACATCTTTGCCGATTAGCGTAAGCAGCAGGATAGGAAAAATGCCAAGAGAGACTAAACGCTTAAAAACTTCCTCCACTACTTTTGACAGGTTCCCTGTGCGGTTATGTGCTTCCGATGCCTTTTGAAAAAAAACCTGGGAAACAGCCCCGCCTACCAGACTCATTGGCATGCTCAAAACTGCTTGTCCGAGAGCATAAAAGCCAACTGTTTTGGGTGAGAAATAAAATGCCAGTAGCAAGACAGGTAATTGTTGAGATGCCGTATTCAGAAGCGCAGACCATGTGCCGAAGATAGGAAATTTTTTATGCCGCTTTAACCCGACAATCATCTTTTTCCATCCAATACTGGTCTTGAACAACCTGCCATCATTTCGCCATATCTGACCGCCGAGGACAAGTGTGGAGACAAACTGACCCAAAACTCTCGCAGTAATTAATGTACCTCCACTGACGAAACCAGTAAAACCTGCGCCTAAAATTCCCATCTGTGTGACAACAGAAGAAACCACTCGGGCAATTGAAAGCCGTCCAAAGTGTTTGGTTCTGGAGTTCCAGTAATTTAATGCCGTAAAAATGCCGGTGACAAATACTGCCAACGGGACCAACCAGAGATATTTGCTTAACTCTGGTGAATTAAACAGGTTTACAATTACATCGTCGGCAAAAAAGATGATCAGTGTGCTTATAATTGTAACGATTAAGACAAAAAAGAGGCTTACACCAAGAAGATTTACAGCCTCTTCATCTGTCTTTGGAAGCATAATGGCAAGTTCATATCGCAGACATGCCACAACACCAACAATGCCTGTAATTGATGCAAAAAGGGCTGCAACGCCAAATGCTTCCGGCGCAAATAGCCTAGCAATAACAGGAGCGGCGAGCACGCCAAGCCCTTGGGCAAATACGCTGCCGGTGACGAGTTTTAAAACATTTGCGGCAAAGCCAGATGATGATTTGGACATGGGATTATGTTAGCTGGTAAGCTGATTAGCTCTTAAGTTCATAAGCTGTTAAGTGTTGGATTATTTTCTTCGCCGCCCCGCCATCTCCATACAGTTCCAGGCGAGGGTTGTCCATTTTAAAAGACCTGACCGCCTCAACAATCTTTTCCCGGTCTGCACCGACCACCACATTCCATCCTGCTTCCACGGTCTCCACCCATTCTGTTTCTGTTCTCATTGTTACGCAAGGCACTCCAAAAAAATATGCCTCCTTTTGCATGCCGCCAGAATCGGTGAGGATTGCCTTTGCATTCTGTTCAAGCATGAGCATATCGAGGTAGCCAACAGGAGGGATACATTTTATTTTTAAATGTTCAATTTTTAGTTTTGAATTTATTAAACATTGCTTTGTGCGCGGATGGACGGGGAATATGATCGGTTCATTGATTTCAATAAAGGCTGAAAGAGTGTTTTGAAGGTTTTCAGGAATGTCTGTGTTATATGGGCGATGGACTGTTGCCAGCAGGTATTCTTTTGATGTCAGCCCCAGATCCTCAAGGATTGTCGACTGCTTGCGGGCAATTTCAGAAAACTGCAAGATGGCATCGTACATGGTGTCGCCTACGTTTGTTACGAGGGGTGAGGAGTAAGGGTTAGGGATTAAGGGGGAAGAATTAGTGACTATATTAATGAAACCTTCATTCCTGAGATTATTAACTGCTGTTTGGGAGGGACAAAAAAGCAGATCGGAGCAGTGATCCGTCAGTACCCTGTTGTGTTCTTCCGGCATCTCCCTGTTAAAAGAGCGGAGGCCTGCTTCGACATGTGCTATCTGGATATGGAGTTTTACTGCTGCAAGAGCGCCTGCGATGGTGGAGTTGGTGTCTCCGTAAACCAGAACCCAATCAGGTTTTTCTTTGATCAGGATTTCTTCGATCTTTTCCAGCATGCGGCCTGTCATTGCCCCGTGGTTGGCGCTGTTGATGCCGAGGTTGTAGTCTGGCTTTGGAATATTTAGTTCCTTGAAGAAGACATCCGACATATCGGCGTCAAAGTGTTGGCCGGTGTGGATGATTACTTCAGTAATGCGTGAGGAGTGAGATGTAAGACGATTATATTCGGCAATAGCCCGGTTGCCAGGAGCTGCTTTAATGAATTGTGGACGGGCGCCTATGATTGTTGCAATTTTCATTTTTTTAAATCATTCACCACAGACGCAAGGGGCGTTAAGGTTAAATTTGTTCATCTTTCATTTAGCCCCTTTTTTTCTTTTTTGTATTTCTTACCGCATCTTATGCATATAAGGTTGTTATCCAGTTTTTCTCCGCACTTACATGCCCATCCTGTCTGTCGTGCGGGATTACCGACAAGGAGAGCATGATCAGGAACATCTTTTGTAACCACAGCACTTGCACCAATAAAGCAGTACCTTCCCAGGCTTATACCGCAAATTATGGTGGCGTTGGCGCCAATGGTAGCTCCCTTTTTTACCAGAATAGGTCTGAGCTGGTCCATCTTGCGGATTTCTGCTGTGGGATTGTAAACATTGGTAAGACCATACTCGGGCCGCAAAACACATCTTCTTCAAGTGTTACACCTTCGTACACTGAGACATTGTTTTGTATCTTACAGCCGTTGCCAATGATGACATAAGAGCCAATCACCACATTCTGGCCGATGTTACACTCTGTTCCAATCCGGCAATCAGGCATGAGATGGGAAAAATGCCAGATTTTTGTTTTTTCACCAATATAGACGTTCTGATCAATAACGGCAGTTGGGTGAGAATAATAAGATCTTGTTTCTGCCGATGCCTTTTGGACTGAGAACGATACACTTTTCTCTTGTTCCAAAGATTCCTGGCAAGCATTGAGCACTTTCAAAACCCGTAAACCTTCTTCCCCATCAGTCCTGGGAGTATGCCGGGTTGCCATGCACTCGAGGAAATGAGCACACTCGGCACGTAAAGGCTCATCTTGTTCCACAGTTATAGTTGTTGCCTTAGCTTTGTGGGCGATTGGAATATTGTCTTGCCAATCAATTGAATGGGGATAGAGTAGCAGTTTGTCTTCCCATGGGGCAGTATCATCAAAGACAGCCATCTGTTTGTCTCCTACCACCACCAGTTTTTGTTCCTTGAAAGGATGAAGCCATGAGACAAAAATATGGGCTTTGATGCCGCTTGGGAAGTTAAGCAGGGTAACGGTGGTATCCGTAATCTTTTGATGGAGGTAATTGCCTCCATGGGCCTGAATGGTTTCCGGCATTTCGCCGGTCAGGCCGAGGATGACAGAAACATCATGGGGGGCAAAAGACCATAGGACGTTTTCTTCTCGTCTAAGTTTACCGAGGTTGAGCCGGTTAGAGTAAATATATTGAATTCGACCGAGTTCGCCTTTATTAACAAGTTCTTTGAGTTTCAGAACAACCGGATGATACCAGAGAAGGTGGCCTACCATTAAAATTTGTTTATGCTCTTTGGCCAGATGGTTGAGTTCAATTCCTTCTTTTTCCGATAGGCATAGTGGTTTTTCAACATATACGTCCTTGCCAGCCAGAATGGCATCTCTGACCATGCCGGCATGAGTCGCAGCCGGTGTCGCAATTGCAATACCCTTAATCTCGGGATTGGCCAGCACTTTGTTGAAAGAATCTTCACCTGCAACACTAGAATATTGAACCATGAAATTTGTGATAGTATCATTGTTTGTATCGCAAAGGGTGTGCAGAACACTTAGGTTAAAAAAATTTCGAACAAAATTTTTACCCCAGTATCCTGTTCCAGCAACGGCAATGGTTTGTTTTTTTATTTTCATTCATCCAACCTCTGTGCCCATAGTATAAACTGCGGTCGTTTGTTCAGTTCCATGCGTTGCCTCCGGGACGCTCATTGCGGGGGCGCTCATTAGTTTATAGGGCAGGCGGAGGGGATGCTGGCAACTTTGTAAACTTATTCATCAAGAAGTCCCTGCTTTTTTAACTGCATTCCCCTGGTCTTAATCCTATAAGCTGAATCAGCAGATGAATCCAAAATGATCAATTTCTTTTACCTGTACACCCTTTTTAAAAAGCTCTTTTAACTTTGCCGGATCATTTGTCTGATTTATTTTATCAATTATTTCAGGTGAAATTTTTCCAAAACGCAATTCAAGAACCTCAATAACGTCTTCTTTTGCTTTTTGAATTATTCCCTGCTGCATTCCCTGTTGCATTCCCTGCTGCATCCCCTGCTGCATCCCCTTATCTCTAATATATTGTGCTAACATCGCTGTCTCCTTATGCTGAATTATTTCATGATATAGGCTTTTCTGTTCTTGTTCACTTACTTCCGCATACACATCTATAAAATCGACATATTTATCAAAAAGCATACGGGATGCAAGTTGAAATAATCCTGAGTATGCATGCCTTATTACTTCTATTCGTTCATCCTTCTTGTAATTCATTCAGATGGCAGTTTTGCAAGTTTGCCGAATACAATAGTAAAGACCAGCATTATTAACAAAGGCTGAAGCAGTGCCCAGAGAATCCCAATAACAGTCTGCTTGTAGCGAACAAGAATGTCGCGCCAGGCTAAAAAGTAAAACAGTTCCCGGTAATTCCACAGGTCTTTCCAGTATTGCCATTGCTGTGCGGCCTGCCTCAATGATAAGTTCTCTGTTTGGCATTTAACCCAGCTCCGCCCCTTCAATTACAACGCATAAGAAATGAAACCCATTGTTTTTATACGTATATAGATGGGCAAATTTCAATCGTTTGCAACCATATCCCTCAATAGATGACTAACAATTCCTCTGCTCAGGGCAATCTTATGCTGGAGCGAATCGTCAGTTAATAATTCAGATTGCGTAACCTCAGCTATGGTCAAAAATATGGTATCGTAGCCACTCGCCTTTGCCTTGATGCCGAAAGAGATAGCCTCCTCCAGAATCTCATGTTCATAAAACACATGAGCGGCATTTCGTCTGAGAAAAGATACCGCTTTTCTTGAGTCATCTTCATTATTAGTAATGCGAGATATGACTATTGCAGTCTCAATCAAGGCAACTGCAGGGATATACATTTCAGCATGTTTATCCCTGACTTTATCCAAGTAAGAGCGTGCTATTTTATGCATCTTCTGTTGCTTTTCCAGTATCTCATCTCGCTTCTTTCTTCGAGGAGGAACTATCCCCTTGACAGCGAAAGACGTATCAATCGTATATTTTACCACTGACGCCACCAGTCCTCTCCTTGCCTCCTCATTTTCATAAGTATTTCCGTACTATCTTCTTCTGTAACAGCGTGACTAACAATTGAGGAGGCTAATTCATCTATATCAACCTCTTCAGAGATAGCCTTCCTAATAACCTCCCTTAGGTCAACCACCTCAGCCTCCACCTTTTTCACCTTATCCTCTAACATTTTTATGTTTAATTGCATCGCTTTTTACCCTCCCTCTTGGTCTTGGTTCTGGATCGCGAGACTACTTAGGCCTCAGGGACGGCCTCCGTCTATGATCTTACCCTTTTCGCCTTCGTATAAGCGAAAAGTTGTTGTCTTTTGCTGTCTCCTGACCTTGCAACGAGAATGGCCTGGGGCAAGTCTGCTACTTGACTCTTGCTCTGAATTCATATTCTAAATCATTATTAGGTCTGAAATTTCTCTTGTTTTCCATAGTGTTATCGGTTAACCATAAAAGAATACAAAATTCAACACGAAACGAAATTTTCCATTCTTTACCTTAAGTACAAGCATAGACGAAAAAAAGCACACCGTATATAGGCAATAGACGGAATATTTTTCATCTATTCGAACTGTTATATGCTATGAGTAAACCAGAACTCTTCATTATTGAATCTTTGGAATTGAATGATGAAAAAAAGGGATACTTTGAGGACAAAATTTGGTCGGGTATGCTTAATTTGAGCGAAAAAAAGTGCATATACTATTATATTCGTACAAGGACAGAACTGATTGAAATTCTTGACGAGTTTTACATGACCGACTACCGTTACCTTCAATTATCTTGCCATGCAAGTAGAAGAAAAATGGCCACTACATTCGATAGCATTTTTTCAGCGATCTTGGGGAGATACTTCCACCCATTCCCCCACATTTTTGTCTATGAACTCAACGCCGAAAAGATAAATCTTTTTTCCTTTGCCCTGATATTTTTCAAAATCTTTTTTCTCTTTGATCTGAAGTTGGGCGTTCTTCAGATTATAAGTTTCTTATCCCTTCATTGTTATTCGTACTGCTTAAATGGCTCTACAAGATTAGTATGGTTCTTTCGACTGTTCCGAGGATGCGATTCATCCCTAAGCCTCAATAAGTGGAATTTTGTATTTCTTTAAACGAATATCCCGTGTCACAAGCGTAAGATGTTCTACTTTTGTTTGGGCTACAAGCATCCTGTCAAATGGGTCTCGGTGATGTGCCGGAAGGTCCCCGATCGCATGCGCGTGTTCAACAGTTATATCCAACATCTCAAAGGGCTGGGCATTTAACACTTTTTGAAAATTTTGGGGAATTGCCAATTTTCCTAATGCCTGCTTGATCCTTATTTCCCAAATGACTACAGCACTGATAAAAACAAGATTTTTCCCATCGGCAATTGCAGCCTTTGCTTTCCTGGAAAGAGCAGGGTAATCGTCAAGCCACCATAAAAGAACGTGTGTATCAAGCAAGAGGTTCATTAATCCACCATCCCAAATGCTTTGGCAATATCCCTCGGCAGTTCGTCAAAATTATCGCCTATTTTGATTTTTCCTCGCAGGGCGCCGGGTCGGCGCGGTTTCTCGCTTCGTTCATATCGCACAAGCTTTGCAACAGGCTTTCCTGCTTTACCAATGATTATCTCTTGTCCGGCCATGACCTTCTCAATAAGGGCTGACAACTGGGCCTTTGTCTCTGAAATATTGGTTATGAGCATGTTCGTCACCTCCCAATTCATAGTCTGACCAGACCAGACCATAAAGTTAAGATATTTTTTGTAGTACAGACCTTGTTGATTTTATTTTCTCAAGTCAGAAAATCGCATTCTTTGCCTTTTTTGTCTTTCCAGTAATAAACCTCAAGCCCCCTTCTTTTCAGTTCGATAAAGACAATATTCTCTAATGCAGTTCAACTGTTTTGCAGAATAGTCGGAAGCTCTTTTAGTGCTTTTTCTACAGGCAGTATGGAAATGTTGTCTGCATATTCCTGTCTTGAACCGCCATATAGCATGTATAACTTCGCTTCGGGATAGTCATTTGCAAATGACTTCAGCCCGTTAAGATCTTTTTTTGAAATGCGGCCGGAACGTTTTATTTCAAAAGCAAGAAGACCTTTTGGGCCATAGAGTATGAAATCAACTTCAACACCATTACTTGTTCGCCAGTAATACAGATCATATTTATAATTATAATAGTCATTGACGGCAGATAATTCTTGAAAGCAAAGGGTTTCGATGCCGGGTCCTTCAGCTTCTTGAGGAGAATCAAGGGGACCCATAGGACGGAGTGTACGAAAAATACCTACATCAAAATAATAAAATTTAGGATGGGATATCATTCTACGCTTCGCCCTTCGTGTAAAGACTGGAAGGAAGGAGGCGAGAAGAAGATCTTCAAGTATTGAAAAGTAGTTTTTAACACGCATTCTTTCAATACCGGATTCTCTGGCTATTTCAGAAATATTCAACACTGACCCCTGTGAAAAAGAAGCTGTTTCAAGAAAACGTGAAAAACTGCCTAAATTCCTTGTCAAGCCTTCCTGAAGTACTTCTTCGCGCAAATATGTCTGAACATAAGCTTTTAAAAAAAGGTCGGGGTTTTTTTCAGAAGGAATTGCGGGCAAATGCCCCCAGGCTAATGACTTTTTCAAGCAAAAGCTGTCGCCCAATTCAACTACTGTAAGGGGATACATTCTGTATGTTAAGGCACGTCCGGCCAGCAAATTTACACCTTTTTTTCTGAGAGTTCTTGCGCTGGAGCCTGTGAGTATGAATTTGTAGTGAAAGTTTTCTATTAGCCGATGAACCTCGTTTAACAGTTCCGGAATCCTCTGGATCTCATCAAGAATGATCCAGTTTTGAAAACCTGGGGGAATTAAATTTTCCAGGCGACCCGGTCGAGCTAAAAGATCATTATAAAGATCAAACCCCAGGAGATCAAAGTACAGGGCTTCTGAAAAATTGCTTTTTATCCATGTGGTTTTTCCAGTACCTCTTGGGCCGAACAGGAAAAAGCTCTTGTCATGATTAATCGGAATATTTAGCAGTCTGCTGTACATACCTTCATTTAGCATAGATATTTGAAGAAGTCAACTTCAAAATAGGGACGGGAGAATGTAGCTCCGGCCCCTGTGTTTTCAAAAATAGTGGGCTGGAATTTGCATAATATTATTGGCCGGAAATTCTATTAAAAAAGACGGCTGTCAAGCATATTGCGGGTTTTGTCCAATTGCTGCGTTAGGGCTCACAGCTCCGCCCCTTCGGTTACATAGTGATGGCAATATAACTTATTGAAATAACTGATTAATAATGAATACCTACGGCTTGAATCCGCAATAAAGACAAATAGTTATAGAGTTTCAGATAATTAATTTCACAAGGCCAGAAGGAGGAAGGCGTATTAGTTATACGTCGACGACTGATAACACAGTGAAATTAATTATCTGAAACTCTATAGGCCTGTTTTTTGTTCGCTTCCCAAATCAAGACACGTGGTCGTTTTTCCAGTTTCGGAACAAGGGCTTCAAACTCATTCCTGCTAAAGACAAGTGAGCGTATCTTTCTTTTTATATATCGTTCAGTTTTTCTGCTCAGATCGTTGAGATGATATTGATCAACATTACCAATCAACAAAAGATCTATTATTCCTGTATCTTTACCCTCTGCATAATCATCAATCAGGTAAGCCTGTTCTAACTCGCCCAGCCGGGTCACAATGCTGTCGATAACCCGGTCGATACCCATTACTTTGTTGACCATTGATTTGAGTTCCGGATAAAGAGGATGCTCCTGGTTTGCCATGTATAAAACCTGTCGCCCGCTTTTCCTGGATTTGAGCAAATCGGTTTTTGTCAGTTGGTTGAGTTCTTCTCTCACCGAATTTGTAGAAACATCAAATTCCTTGGCAAGTTCTCTCAGGTATGATCTGGTTTCAGGATTAAAGAAAAAACGGACAAGCAGCCTGATCCTGGTTTTTGATGATATAAGCCCTGTGAATAGATTATCCAAATTTTGTTCCTTTATTGAGTAGCTTTATTACTCATAACGTAACATTCCATGGTTGTCAATTATTTTTTGGTAAATTCACAAGGTAAACGCATTTGGAAAATAGAATTAGAAAGAGTTTGTGTATTTGTGGGAAGAAAT